>Ga0307474_10000842_pt1 | contig 22035 bp, 19 predicted proteins | sample atmos_gasesECM1C_2_FD_203312 | JGI IMG/M metagenome (GOLD analysis project Ga0307474, IMG submission 203312) | Hardwood forest soil microbial communities from Morgan-Monroe State Forest, Indiana, United States - atmos_gasesECM1C_05 | ecosystem: Environmental > Terrestrial > Soil > Temperate... | reverse complement strand
GCGCGGCGCGGTCGGATTATTGATCGAGCGTTCGAAGCCGATCCAGCGCCGCATCGCGCGTCGGCGCATCGTCGAACTCGACCACGATTTTGCCGGTGCCGTCGGTGCGCTGATGCAGTTCGACGCGCAGACCGGGAACGCGCATCACTTCGCTGATGACGGCGAGCAAGGGAGGCGTCGCGCCCGCACGCCCGCTGTGCGCGATCGCCTTGCGCACGTGCGACTCGGTGTCGCGCACGCTCCACTGACGCGTAGCAATCAATTGCGCGACCTGCACGCGCTGCGCATCATCCGAAAGACCCAGCAAGGCACGCGCGTGTCCCATGCTGATCGCACGAGTCTCCAGCATCGTCGTGACCTCGGCGGGGAGGTCGAGCAGCCGCAACAGGTTAGTCACCGCCGCGCGCGAGCGGCCGATCGCATGCGCGATCTGCTCATGAGTGAGAGCGAACTCCCCGATCAGACGATGGAGGGCCCGCGCCTCGTCCGCGGGGCTCAAGTCCTCGCGCTGGATGTTCTCGATCAACGAAATGGCGAGCGCTTCCTGATCGTTGAAATCGCGGATGATTGCCGGGACCTCGCTCAGGCCCGCGAGTTGCGCCGCCTTCAAACGGCGTTCGCCCGCCACCACTTCGAACTGATGCGGGAAGCCGGGCACCGGTCGCACGATGAGGGGTTGAATGAGGCCGGTAGCCTTGATGGAGGCGACGAGTTCCTCGAGCAGCTCCGGCCGGGACTCGCTGCGCGCCGGCTTCAGACTGGCGCGAATCGCCTTGATCGGCATGGAGCCGGCGCCTTGCCGATACAAACGCCGAGGGTGCGCGTTCAAGAACGCCTGTAGCTCGCCCATCCCACCCGGGGTTGCACTCATGGGCTAAGCGTACCGCAAACGCGCGCGAGGATCGAGGCAGCCGACGGACTCGGCGAAACAGGCATGGCTTTTGATGGCTCGTTGGCGTGCTCCGTCCATGGCCCGTTGCGATACGGGCTCCTAAGCGGGTATTTCCTGTAGAAAATGCGCGTTTTGCGAGCTGGTGCGCTCTTTTTGGCGCTGGAAATGCCAGGATGCGCCCCCATATTCAGCCACGTACCGTCGCTTTGGAGATTTTTGACATGTTTGCCACAGTTGCCCGTTGGAGCCACAACACCCTACTTTTGGCCATGGCCTTGCTGACCGCCGCGCTGGTGGTATTCGCGATCTAGAGCGGCGCGCTGCTCGGACGGCTAACGGTATCGCGATTGTGGCTGCTAGTCCGCCAAGCCCATGACGAACGCTAAGGCCACATTGAGCCGCGAGATGTCCTCATCGTCGAGATGGCCAATTTGCCGTCCGACTCGTTCTCGCCGAATGGTCACAGGCTTGTCGGCCATCACCTGCGATCTCACCCGCAGACCGTTCCTCTCGCTCGGATCGATCGTCACCCTAAAGTCGGGTGCGTCGCTGTTGTCGGATGTCATCTGGCAGACCACAACCGACGCATGTGCTGCGGGCAGAGCATCCGTCTGGACGATCACAGCGGGACGTGGCTTACCATAGTCGCCTGCGGCCGCAACCGTCACCACGTCTCCGCGCTTCATCCGGCATCGAATTCCGAAACCGCTTCATTCCACCGGAGCGCTTCCAACTCGCGCGATCGATCAAGACCCGCCACCTGCTTCGCGATTCGTCTACGGACGGCCTTCGAGCGAGCATCGGGTACGATCAAGCGCAACTCGCGTAGGCCGCGCGCACGACGCCGCTCACGCATGGCCCTCATTCGATCTGCGGTCAACGCCATGAGATTCTCCACCGTAACGCGTTACAGCGTAACGCGTTACGGAATGCGAAGCAAATTCCGGTCGAAATCATGGATTCACCGAGCCCATCCGCGGATCTCTCAAGGCGTGTCCCAATAATTAAACCAATAGTTGACACCGATCCGAATGACATTGGCGGTGAAGCTATTGTGCGTCGTGTCGAGAGACACGCCGGCGAAGGGCGAGCACGCGACGGCAGTGCCCGCGCACGTCGCCGTGGCGGCCGAGCCTTTGCCGAGATTTATACGTAAGTATTCGGCCGAAATGGACCACGCTCCGTTCAATCCGATTTCTGCGCCGGCGCCCGCAGCCCACCCGGTGGAATTGAAATTCTTGCCGCCGCCAAAGGACGCATCGGGCGCGGTTGCTCGTGCCGGAATATAGGCGAGGGTACTGCTCTGTGATCCCGTCGTAAGGACGGCGCCCGCCCTGAGGTAGGGGAATATCAGGTTACCTCCGTAACCGATGCGCCCGCCAAGGATCGCGAAATCTCTCGGGCTCGTTTTACCCGCGAGAGAATACGTGCCGGGCGGCGGCGACGCTCCCACGAAGGATGATGTCGAAGCATTATTCTTCGCTTCCGACAGGACCAAATCCGCGCCCAGTCCCAGCACCAATCGTTTGATCTGAAAGTTGTCACCAAATTGCAAACCGCCCACCACGCCACCGCTACTGCAGCCGCTGAAGGTCGTTGTCGTCGGGTCGATGTTCAAACCCTTTAGGGTGGCTGTGCTACAGACTTTGGAGTTCTCGCCACCGAGACTGGCGCCAAGATAGAGCCCATCCCACTGAGTGCTTTGCGCTGAGGCCTGGCTTGTCATCAATATCAGCGCCGGCAGGACAGCGAATCCGACGTTTTTCATTCCGTTTACCCGCATCCCCTCTTGAGCAGCGCCCCTAGTATGACCTTAGTCGGCCCTCAACCAACCAGGGCGCGCAAAGATTCTTCGGTAATGGGTTTGACCATTAGGGAATCAAACCCGGCGGTCCGTGCGTTCGCGTGATCTTTCTTGGAGCTGTAACCGGAGGCGGCAACCAAACGCACGTTTTGCAGCGCGGCCTCGGCGCGGCAGGCGCGAGCCACCGCGAATCCGTCCATTCCGCCGGGCAATCCTAAGTCACATAAAATGATGTCCGGGACCGTCTCCAGGGCGCTCTTGATCGCAGAAGGACCGTCGTAGGCGACGCGGACAATGACGCCATGCAATCGAAGCAATTCGGCCACGCCATCGGCGAGGTCCTTGTTATCCTCGACCAACAGCACTGACCTCGGGCGAAATTGCTTGACCGAAACGGCGGCGACCGGACTGTCATCCGGTGACGGCGCCGCGGGCATGGACAGTGTGAAGATGGCTCCTTGCCCCACACCGGCGCTCCAGGCAGTCAAGGCAGCATTCTGAAGACGCGCCAGCAGCGCGGCAATCGCCAGGCCCAATCCCAAGCCGCCGGCAGACCGATCGCGGCCCTGTTCTTGCTGAACGAATGGTTCGAAGAGCTTATCGGCAAGAGCGCTCTCGAAGCCGATTCCGGTATCGCGAATGGAAACCAGAGCTGACCCGCTCTCGACCCCGAGGGTTAAATCCACGCTGCCGCCGGCGGGCGTGAATTTGATCGCGTTTGACAACAGGTTGTCGATGATTTGGCGCAGCCGCACGCGGTCTGCATTGACAATGCAAATGCCGCCGGCAATATGAGCATTCAATTGCAACCCGGCTTGTCGCGCGTGTTGCTCGTGCTCATCGAGCGCCTCCCTCAGCAGACCTCGCAAATCCAATGGTTCAAGCTGAACGGATACCTTGCCGAAGGCGATTCGCGAGGCATCGAGGAGATCCTCGAGCATACGAGCGATGGCGGTGGATTGGCGATCCACGCGTTCGACGAGAGGCGCAGCTCGATCATCTTGCAGGTTTAAACGACGCAGCGCGTACGCAGAGGTACGGATGGCACTTAGAGGGTTGCGCAATTCATGCGCGAGCACGGCGATGAACTGATCTTTTTGGCGGTCCTTCTCTTCGAGCTCCTGCTTCGCCTTTTGCAGTTCCTGGCGCTCATTCAGTTCGCGCAGATGCGTGAGTTCTTGAAAGGTCCGCTCGCTCATTTCGGAGCGATGCGCCTCGGGATCCGCCAACAACAGCCTTGCAAGCTCTTCATGGCCACGCATGAGCTCGAGCATGTCTTCTTCGGATTCGATTTCCGGATGAAGCATCGTCCAGTAATGCGCGGTGCGAATAAAGGCCAGGCAGCCGCTGAACAGTTCGTACCCGCGTAGGCCCAATGTGCGAACGAGCCCGCGTCTGGCTAAATCGCTGCGAGCCGGTTCGACAAACATGACTGCCGCACAAGCGAAAATGGCATCTTCCATGTCGCTGCCGGGGGAAGGCCAGGATTGGAGGGCGTCAAGTTCTGCTTCGAGACTTGCATAGATGGGGGCCATGTCCCGGTTCCAGGGAGACGGCCGGCGGAGCAGCGTAATCACCTCGGTCAGAGTCTGCGGCCGGGCGTCAGCATCCCCGGCCGCCCGCCCATGTCCGCCGCCCAGTAGAAATCCGACGTGACGCACGATGCAGTAACGCATCGGACAGAATCGGGATAGCCAGACAAACAGCCGTTCCTTAAAGACGGCCGGCATCGGATTGTCAAGATAACCCGCCTTGGCAAATCCCCAGAGCTGCTCCAGGAGGTCCGGCGCTGCGCGCGCGGAGCGGAAGAAATTCGGCAGAATGCCGAAACGCGCGGCGACTTCCGCTTCAAATGCAGTGCTTGAGCCCGAATCGCATTTCATGGGCCGCATCCCTTTTTAATCAGATCCCCGTCCCGAGGCTAACAGGGAAATCGGTTCGATACCGATTTATCACGGCACTCTTTATTATCGTTCAGAGTCCCGAGCTTAGCGACCAAACAGCCCTAGGCGGGGCCGGACAGGTCGATTTGAGTCTTTGCAGCCGGCCGAGTGCACTGCGCGGACCTCCCGACACTCCCTAGTTGTTTGCGCGAACCGGCACAGTTAGGCTTGGGTTCACTCCATGACGATCCAGACGACTCCGAGGTTAATTGCTTATGGGAATGACGGTCTCTTATCTTCGCCCCGATGGGAAGAACGTCGATGGCTATCTAGCCGAACCTAAAAACGCCGCCAACGCTCCTGGAATTGTGGTCATCCAGGAATGGTGGGGAGTGAATGATCAGATCCGCGGCGTGGCGGAGCGATTTGCCACTGCCGGCTACCGTGCTCTCGTGCCGGATCTGTACCGCGGCAAGTCCACGGTCGAGGCGGAGGAAGCGCACCACTTGATGAGCGGTCTGAATTTTGCCGATGCGGCGTCCCAGGATATCCGCGGCGCGGTGCAATTCTTGAAAAAGAACAGCGCCAAAGTCGGCGTCACCGGCTTTTGCATGGGAGGCGCGCTGACGTTGCTTGCGCTCACCAAAGGGCCGGAAATCGATGCCAGCGTCGTATGGTATGGCTGTCCCCCGCTTGAGTACATCGACGCCACCAAAATCAAGGCGCCTCTGCTGGGCCATTGGGCCACGCAGGACGAGTTTTTCAAGATCGCCACCATTGATCAGCTCGAGGAGAAGCTACGCGCGGCGCATGTCGGATATGACTTCCATCGCTATCTCGCGCATCACGCGTTTGCCAACGAGACGGCGGTTGGGCCGCACCGTATCCCGCAGACTCAATACGACGCGGTCTGGTCGGAACAGGCCTGGGATCGGACTTTCAGATTCCTGGGCCGCTGGCTTGGTTGACGTTGCGCCGCCGATTAGTTATCGCTGATCGGCTTCCGGCCGCGCTACCGACTGCACAAAGGCTGCCAATTCGTCGGCATCCAACTCGCCGTCATGATTTCTATCCGCGCGGGCGAACTGCATCTCCAGGAATCGAAAAACCTGCGCTTTTGAAACCGTCTCGCTCGCCGCAATAGACCGCACGTAATCTTGGATCGCCATCAAGGCCTCCCGCGGTGACTGCCACCGCTTGATGACGACATAATAGGGCGGCATCGATAAAAATGACGTAAATTTCAGGAACGTTACGGACCTCACATTCCACGCATCGTTTGCAGAATTTTTACGTCGGATTTGCGATTCTAGCGGCGTGTCGCACAACCTAGCCGCAGCAAGCGCCCCCGCTTACCCGCCAACCCCCTCACCCTCCAAAATTCAGGCAGTCGGGATCGTCATACCGGCGCGCAATCAGTCCGAAACGATCGCAAAGTGCATCCATAGCCTATTTGCGTCCAACAGCCATTCCGGCTGGCGCAACTCGCTTTGGATTGTCGTCGTCGCCGATGCGTGCACGGATGACACCGCCAAGGTGGCCCGCGTAGCGCTGGGGGCGTTCGGTCAAGTGTTGGAAGTCTCGGCCCATTCCCGCCAAGCCGCACATCAAATCGGCTCAAGATCAGTCATGGAGCATTTTCGCGACGTACCGCGTCACACGCTTCTATTGGCCAGCGCGGACGCAACAGCGGAATTGCCGCGCGATTGGATCGAGGCGCAGTTGCAATGCTCAGGATCTCCAATGGCATTGGCCTCGAATCACTGACCGGCCCTCTTGACCTGGGCTTCCTCGGTTACTACAGTAAACAAGGCTTGCACCACAGCACTTAAATTGAACTCCCCTCGATTGTTTCTTGTCAGCGATTTACTGACATTTGATCAGCCATTCTGTAATTGGAACTTCACGTCATTCGGATAGAATTGCCGTCGTCCACTCAGCCTAAGGAGCCGTCTTTCCTTCATATGGATCCATCAAATCCCGTTACCCCAAGGTCGACCCTCAAACTTAAACCCGGCATCAGAAAATCTCCGCGCGAGAGCAAATCGGTGCCGCCTCCCAAGCCACAAAGCAAATTGAGCCAAAAGTCTGGCGCGGCGTGGTCGGATGAATACAAGCAGCGAATGCAGGAAGACATGGATGCATTGATATCGCGCTGACCTGGCTGGGTTGTCGGCGGGCATTGCCGCCGCCGTTTACTGACGACCCCGACCGCGCGCTCGGGACTCTATCGACCCGGCCACCAATTCCAGCGTCCCGCCAACCGTACGAGTGCTGGCCCCACAGCTAGACGGAGCACGGTTGCGTCCAAAAAGACGGCGACCCCCAGGGCGAATCCTAGAATTTTAATCAGCACAAAGTCGCCAAAAACAAATCCGCCGAAAATCATCACCATGATCGCGGCGGCAAAACTGATGACCCTACCGGTACCTGCCAGACCCTGCACCAGCGCCTCGTTGTCGGCAAGCCCCGATCGTCGGCCCTCCGCAATCCGAGCGACGATGAACACCTCATAATCCATGCTCAAGCCGAATACGATACAAAATACGAGGACCGGCAATATCGGAAACCCGCCGTCCATCGGGCGATCAAGGCCCACCATCCAAGAGCCGGGCCCTTGAAAAACCAAGGCAACGGCGCCGAACGCCGCTGCAACGGACAGCAAATTCAGCCCGATGGCTTTTATTGGAATGAGCACGCTGCGAAATGCCAGCGACAAGACGATCAGCGTGACGCAGATAACGCTCATGACCAAAACTCCCATCGTGCTGCTGATGGCGCTTTGGTAATCAACGTTGAACCCCGGCACGCCCCCCACCTCGAGGCGCGTGCCGGCAAGTCCGGTGAGGGTCTGCGGATTCGCCAGTCGAATATCTCGCACCAGATCCGCCGCATCGGTCGCAGCCAAGCCCTGTCGCGGCAGCAGCTCCACGAGCACTGCCCTGCCATCGGCGCTGACCAGACTGCGACGCGTCGAGTCGGGGACTCTCCGCAGAGTTTCAGGTCCGCCGAGCGGCATGGCGCTCAGCGTGGTCACCGCCCACACATGCTGAACCCGCGCGTCGCGCGCGAAAAATCTAACGAGTCGCGATTCGGCGCGCCAGCCCGTCTCGTCTTGAATGGTGACTTGCGGAGGGAAATAGAGCACAGCCTGGATGATTTGACCGAAATTGCCGCGCGCCACGGAATCTATTTGGTGCAGCACTCGTACCGATGGCGCGCTCTCCGGCAGCCAACGACCGCGCGGCAGGTCGACGCGCGGATGCGCTGCCTGAGCGGCGAGAAACAGCAGCGGAATCCCCGCTACCGCGAGCACGCTCAGCGGATGGCGCGTGACCCAGTTGCCCCAACGCCGCCAATTGCGTCCGGTTCTTGGGCCTGGGGCAAATCCCCGCGGCCCCACATCGATCCACGGTCCCATCCAACCGAGAACAATCGGCAGCAGCGTTCGGGCGATCAGCACCGCGACGGTCGTCACCAGGAGTCCCCCGATTCCGATGGATCTCACTTCGCTGACCCGCACCAACAGCATCGCCGCGAATCCAATGGCGACCGTGAGACCCGAGAGGATTACGGTGCGGCCGCCGCGTTTGGCCGCCCGCGTCAGCGCCTCCCCGCGCGATAATCCCTGATCGAGCCCGTCCCGATAGCGGCTGACGATGAGCAGCGCGTAGTCGATGCTCAAGCCAAGACCGACCATGCTGATGATGCTGACGACAATAATGGATACGGGCCAAAATGAGTTCACGGCGGCAACTGCCGCAAGCGACACCAGAATAGTCAGTGCGCCGCAGACCAGAGGGAGAATCGCGGCAACGAGACTGCGAAATGCGATTAGCAGCAGTATCAGGGTGAGCGGAAGCACCCGCAATTCAGCGCCGCGTGTTTGAGCGGCGCTCACGCGCCGCATGTCGCCATTGACGGCCGCTTCGCCGGTCCAGCCAAACGTCAGTCCCGGATATTTCTCCCCGAACTGCGCGCGCAGCGCATCGGTTGTCTCGCGCAGCGTGATCATCAAGGCATCCTCGCCTCCTTTCAGCGCGCTCAAACCGACGATGATGATGGGACTGCCGTCCTGACCCAGGAACAAGCTGTCTGCGCGGTCCAAATAGGAAAGGACTCCCTGCACGCCGGGCGTGCGTGCAATCGTCTCGGTGACCTGTTTGAGCAGCGCTTCGCCTTCCGCCGTGCGGATATCCGGCGCCGCCGCAATCCGCAGCAAAGCGATTTTTGAGAACGGCGATTTGAATTGCTGCTCGAGCGCCGCCTCGACCCGCGCCGATTCGCTGCCCTGCAGCCGCGCAGCCGGATCGAGTGCAGCGTTCACTTTGGCGGCGAATGGACAGGCCACGAGCGCAGCAACTACCCATGCCGCGACGATCAGCCGATGCGAGAAGCGCGGGCGTTCTGCCGATTGCAGTTAGGGCTCCATGCAGAAAGGGCCGCCACGCGGCGGCCCTTTCAAGGAAGTACCTGTTGCGCGGCTAGAAGCGGCCGTGCGAGGGCGGCAGGTCGAAGAAGTCGAACAGGTCATCCAATGCCGGGGCGTTTACCGGCGCATAAGAGCCCTCGAACTGCACCGGGTTCGGGAAATTATCCCGGCTGCGGTGCGTGATCGTCGGCAGGCGCCAGTTGCGCTCGATGAACTTGACGATCGAGACATGATCAGCGTACTTGTGCGAGATGTATCCCTCGGCGCGCAGCGGCAGGTACTGCGGATTCGCCACCACGATCAGCGGAATGCGCGTGCCGTCGCCGAAGAAATCGAGCGGCTGCACATAGCCTGAGTCGTAGTAGCCGCCGCCCTCATCCTCGGTGATGAGGATCACGGTGTCCTTGGTGTACGTCGGCGAGGCCTCAACCTGGTCGACGATCTTCTTCACGAAGCCCTCGAACAGGTCGAGCTTCGAGGAGGACGGATGGCCGTCCACATAGCCGCTCGGCTTGACGAAGGAAACCGCGGGCAGCGTGCCGTTGGCGATATCCGTGTACAGGTTCACCGAATCCTGAATATGCGCCGCGACCTGCGCCGGGTTCGACATGATGGAGGTGTCGAACTGGAACGGGTTGCAGATGTTGCAGTACTCGTCTGCATTGGCGCCATTGGTGCCAAAGTTCAACTGATACGGGTCATTGACGTAGTTGTTCCATTGGTCGCCGTAGTATTTCCAGGAGACTTTCGCATTGTTGAGATCGTCGCCAATGCTGGGCGTCGAGGAAGGCGGAATGGTGAACGGCGTGTTGGAAGGACTCTGGTCGATGAAGGCGTTCTTGCCGTTGCCGAACCAGCCCGGGTTGTAGTTGTTCAGGAGGTAGTAGTGGCCACGCTCGCAGTTCGGATCGATGTGCAGCTTGCGCAGATAGTCGACGATGGGTCCCACGCCGGGCTGGCCGGGATCGGAGCAGTCGCTGTAGGAGCCGCCGCCGAAAATGATGGGCAACCCGTTGCTTTGGGTCGTGTCCCACTCGCTCATCGGGAATCCAGCATTGAAGTCTGAGCCGTAGCCGTCCTGCGTGTACCAATTGTTGGTGCCCGGCTGCGGGTTCGGATTCTCGATCGTGTCGATCAATCCCGGGCCGCCGAAACCGGCGGGATTGGTGGTCACCGCGACGTTATGCGGCGGAGTCTCGGGATGGCCGTTGCCGTCGCTGAACCAGATCATATCTGCGTGACCCAGCATGATGTGGTTGGCGCCGGTGCCGCCGTTGACGGACTGGTGGAAGTTGTCGCTCATGGCGTAGGTGTCCGCCAGACTCTTGAAGTACGGCACATCGCCCTGCTGGACATTGTAGAAGCCTAAGGCCGTGGAGCCCTCACCCGTGGTAGCCGGGACTGAATCAAGCAGCGCGAAGTCGTGTGCTGTCCACTGAGCGGCCGTCGGCGGGTTGGCCGCTGAAAACCCGGCCGGGTAAATGAAAAATTCGTTGAAGGAGGTGGCGAAGAACTCTTGCCCGTACCTCGTTTGCGTCAGGCCGTTGTTCCCAGCACCCATGGTGTTCTCCACCCAGGCGAATAGCTTGCCGTCGCAGCCGGATGGGTTTTCGAACGAGGCGTGCTCGAGACTGCAGTCGAGCTGCTGCCACATCTCGTAGAAGCGATGGACCGGGCTTTGAGCGTAGTCTGTGTACGTCAGACTGTGGCCAGACGCCGGTGAATTGGTGCCGTTGGTCAGCTGGAACGGGCCCGCCGGCAAATTGTTGAAGTTGACGATGCGGAAATCCGGCGTGTCGCTTTCCTGGCCGGTACCTCCGCCCGCCAATGACTGGTAATAGCTCAGGCCATTGGCATCCGTGGCGTTGGGCAGTCCATTCTCCGTTACCTGTGCCAGCGCCACTGCGTTCGTGGCGCAAGTGGCTGCAGCCGATCCGGTCGCGCTTTTGCAGGCGCTGGTCGTGAAATTGCCTTGCGCAAACTCGGCGCCCCCAACCAACGGCGCCGGCAGCTGGTTGCTGGGGAATTCCTGCTTCGGCGGGCTCAGCAGGAAGGTGTCCTGGCCGCCCAGGTCCGAGGCCGAGAGCTGCTGGGCCTTGTGAAAGTTCGGTCCCGGAATGGCGTTCTTGTTGGCATCCAGTTTGATGATGCCTTCGCTCAGGAGGTTGTGGACCGACTGGCCGCGCTTGGGCACATAGGTGGCGAACACGTGGTCGAAGCTGCGGTTCTCACCGATGATGACAATGACGTGTTTGATCGGCGTGGCAGTCGAACCGCTTTTGTCGGCGCCGGAATTCCAGAGGCCGCCGAATGCGGGCGCGGTGACCGCAACCGGGGCTGCAGCCAGGACCTGACCTACTGACATTTGCAGCACGGCTAACGATGTCGCCGCCACGCGCACCCCGTGCAGTGCAAGCGACAAAAGTCCAGTGTTCTTCATACAACTCCCCCTAATGTGTTAGGCCACCCCACAAAGTCGATGGATTTTAGAAAGCCCATATTTCAGGCAGTTGATAGTTATGTGAACGTGCGCACGCGTCGGCGGCGCGCGAACAAGTGCGTGGTGACAGAGAAGTAGGAAAACGTGAAGGGAGACGTAGGACAATCAGGAGATCTGATCGCGCCAGCTGTGATTTCTAAGGACGTTGTTTACACCTGCTAGCGCGCTCTGGCGCTGCGCTCGGTGCCTCGGTCCCTCTCGGCATCGGGAGAGGAGCTCGGCTGGCTTTGCGGCTCATCTTGCGGCGCGCTTTGCGGCGCGCTTTGCTCGGGCTCAGGCGGCGGTGCCGCGGCGGGGGGTGGATTCAGCGCGGCGACGGCCGGCGCAGGCTCGCCGGTTGGCGTCGCCATGACCTCATGGGGCTGAGCCTGAGCTACAACCCGCGTGGAAGGCGCTGCCTCGGAGCGCCGCGGATCGTCGTGCCGTGAGGATATCGCGAGCGTTAGAGCAATCGCCCCCACTGCCAGCGCACATATGAGTATTCGCTTTTTCACGAACGCCCCCAAAGAGGAAGTCGCGAGTGTAGCGGACGATCATGACAACCTGATGAGGATGCTCCCGGGATCCGAGGATTTCGAATGGAAGCGCTCGGTGCGCAGCCCGTCTCCAAAGGCGTTACACTCCCGGTGGTATCACCCGATCGGTGTTCCCGATTCAATAAAGCCCCGGCTGCCCCTCGACACCTGTGTGGCACGCCGAGCGACAGACGGTGTGAACATGGATGAAGTGACCGCCGTGGACTCCGCGCTCGCCGCCGGCGAGACGACCCTGTTCCAGGTCGATGATCTCCTCGTCGACCTCGGCCGGCGGTCCGTGATGCGCGCGGGTGTCGACCTCAAGCTGCCTGGGCTCTCGTTCGATTTGCTTGTGGTGCTGCTGCGGGCCGCACCCAATCTCGTAACAGTCCGCCGGCTGATGGATGTTGTATGGCCGGACGCGGTCGTCAATCCCGAGACGATCAGCCAACGCGTGAAACTCCTGAGATCCGCGCTCGGCGATGACGTCAAGAGCCCGCGTTACGTGGCTGGAGTTCGCGGCCGGGGGTATCGAATCGTCGCAACCGTGATCGCGCGGGGTCCCCGGACGCCGTCGCACGTGGCTCCCCCGGCTGCGGCAAGGCGCCGCAACGTGACTTGGTGGGTGATCGCCTCATTCGTTCTGGCGGTCGCGGCTGGGTTTGTCTTGCGCGGCTTCGCCAACCGGGACGCGGGGCGCGTGAGAGAAAAGGTGGCGCCCGCTGTGCCGCCTGAGCTTCCTGCTCACACGATCGCCGTGCTGCCGTTCGAGAGTCTCGGCCCCAGCGCGCAGACGGATGAGTATCTTGCGCTGGGACTGGCCGACCGTGTGCTGCATACCCTCGCCGACAATCCCCAGATCGCCGTCATTGCGCGCCGCTCAGCCTTCGCCCTCAAAGGCGAAAACAGCGATGTGCGCGAAATCGGTCGCCACCTCAACGCCCGTTATCTTCTGGAGGGCAGCCTGGAGCGGATCGGGCCGCAAATGCGGGTTCGGAGCGCTCTGGTGGATGCGCTGAGCGCACAAAACATTTGGTCCCTGAATTTCGACCGCCCATGGGCCGATCTGCCCGCCGCGCAGGATGAGATCGCGGCCCGACTGGCGCGGATTCTCGGGCTGACACTCAACGCGAGTGCTGACGAACGGCGCAAGACCGCGACCACTTCCAACCCGGATGCCTATCTTGAGTACCTGCAGGGCCGCGAAATCGCCGCGTCCAATCGCTTAGAAGACCTGCAGCGGGCCGTGGGCCACTTCGCGCGGGCGTTCGAGATCGACCCGTCGCTTTCGGCAGCCTTGAGTGGGCTTGCGTCGGCCCGGTTCCAGATGCTCGCGTTTCGCGCCAGCAACTCTACTGACAAGGACTGGTCCGATACGCAAATCGAAGTTCGCGAGGAATTGAAGAAAGCCTTGGCGCTCGACAATCGAAACGCCGAGGCATGGCAGGTGCTCGCGGCAATCGAAGGCGATCCAGATCGTGCGGAGGCGTACGACCGGCGCGCCGTCGCCATCGAACCGAACTCAGCTCGCGCCCAATTCGCTCTCTCGCAAGCCGTCCTGTCACAGGCGTACCGATCGGCGCCTGCGAGGATCGACGAAGTCATCGGCCTCATGCAAGGTGCGATGCGCTTGGATCCTTTGGAGCCGCGTTTCCCCACCGCCTTGGCGCAGATTTATCAGTTTCAGCGCGCGACGCAGATCGACAAGGCCGAGCCTTTGTTCACGCGCGCCCTCGAGATTGATCCGAACTACTTTCCTGCCTTGTACGGCCTCGGGGTCTTGCGCTTCTGCTGCCAGAACCGCATCGCGGACGGCATCCGACTCGCTGAGCAGGCACTGCGGCTCGATCCCACGTCCACCGCCGTACGCGGCGTTCTCATCCACATGTACTTGGACGTCGGGGATCTGCCGGCGGCCGAGCGACTTCTCGCCAACGACCAAAATCAAAGCGCGTGGGTCGCGGTGCACGCGTACCGGCACGAGTGGCAGAAGGCGGCTGCCATCATGTACAACGATGCGGCGCGAGCCAACATCCCGATCCCGCCGGACGCGCGTTACGGACATTTCGCGGTACTGATGAGCGCCACTGACCCAATTTCCAGACGCCGCGCGCTGGATTTTTTTGAAAAGGAGGCGGGAATCGACTGGCAGAACGGCACGCCCACCACCAGAGTCCCGATCGCGGGAGACATGGCCCTCGAGGTCGGGGTGGGCGACCTCATGATGCATGCCGGCGATACTGAGCGGGCGCGCCGGGTGCTGGAGATGGCGCTGTCGGCGTCGGATATCGCGGCGGTCAAATACCAGCGCGGCACTCTGTGGTTCACCTTGCAGCGCGCGCGAGCCCTGATTCTTCTGGGGCGCGCCGAGGAGGCCCTCGGCGAGCTCGGCGCTTTCTCGCGCTCGGGTTGGGCGCCGGATGCGTGGCTGCTCGATGCGGATACCGCCTTCGATGGATTGCGTGTTGACGCACGATTCCAACGCATCATTGCAGAGCGCCATGCGAATGCGCTTCGCGAGCGCGCCGAAGTCGAGGCGTTGCGCCGTCAACAGGTGATCCCGCCGGACCTGCGCTGGCGGTGATGGTCAAACGGCTACACCCAGGCCAAGTTCTCCGACTTGAGCTCCGTCTCTCCATCCCAACGATACGCGACGAGCGGGCCTTGTCTCGCCGCACTGTAATCCAGACACGCAAACCTCGGTGAAATCACTGTCGGCGTTCCGATAAACCAATAGTGGCCAAATAAAACCGGCGGACCCACATACGGATGGCCCACCCGTTCCGACGGCATCGGCGCATCGGGAATCATCCGCATTTCCTCCGGTGGCCCGATCGCGGCCTGGCGATAGGTCGACAAGTCCGCCTGCCACCAGCGTATCCGAACCTCGGTGCGGACCTTGCCTTCCTTGTCCTTAAACGAAATCCCCGCGGGCAGATCCACTTCGGGTCCCTTGCAAATCGTCTCGATCGCCCGGTACGCCCAATGCTCTTTGCGGCTCGCCAGCAAAATCAATTCGTTCGTCAATGTCTGTTCCGGCCCCATCAAAGGCTGCAGCTGATCCATCGACATCTGGTGCCAGCACGCATGCACAATGCGCAAGTCCCCCAAATCCAACCACAATGGCAAGGACTTGAACCAATCGGTGATTTCCTTCTGATGGGGTGTGCATTCAACCTCGTCGAGGAACGCCTGATGCTGCTCGCGATTCCCCGGCTTATGGTGATCTCTCAAAAATTTTCCCGGATGTTCCGGGTCCGGCGTCGCCCACGCGATCGCATTGAACTCATGATTCCCCATGACACAGCGCGCGGAAGCCGCCTCCACCATCCTCCGCACCAGATCCACCGTCGCCAATTGCTTAGGACCCCGGTCGATCAGGTCACCCACGAAAATGGCCGATCGGTCCGGATGACGCCAGGTCCCGCCGTAATCGCGATATCCAAGGTGCGTGAGTAGCGCAACCAGCTTGTCGAACTGACCGTGCACGTCGCCGATGACATCGTATGCCCTGGTCATGGATTTACATTAATTGCTGATGCTCACCGCATTCAGAAGTCCGATGGCGACTGAAAACGTCGCGACCACCACCGCCGAGCACACATGTCCCTCTTCGATACGCTTCGCCTGACTGCGAAGCGCCAGCAGTACGCCCAGCTGCACCAGGCAGGTAATCGCGGCCCAAACGATCATCTCAATGAGCGAGTGAGTGTAAAAGATCGCAGCGAGCATCGGAAAGGTGAATCCAAGAACGGCGCCGGCAAACGTAATCGCCACGGCGACATTGTCGTGCGCGATGAGCGCGAATTCTTTGTAGGGGGTTGACCGTGCGTATATATAAACAAACAGCAACAGCAGCACGATGGAGGTACCGAGATATTCCGCAAAGGCGGCAATGGCGTTGAACATAAAGACCCCTAATTGATAAAGTAGTGGGGAACGAAGCTGCTGCAATTGGAAGTGATGGGAGATGAATCCTCGCGAATGCACATGCCGGCGCTCTGACCGTCGATCACCCAAGACCCGACCACCGCATGATGCCCGTCGAAGGCGGGGAGGATTTCCAGAGCTTGGTAGATGTACCCTTGCCTCCCGTAGGGTCCGTCGGCTTTCTCCAGACATGTTTTGTTCGAATACAGTTCGATGTTGGCGCCCTCTCGCGAATAGAGCGGCTTTTTCGCGTAGGAGCTCAAGCGCCCCGGCTCGAAGTAAGCGGGCAGCAAATTCGGATGTTCTGGATAGAGTTCCCAGAGCATGGCCAGCAGCCCCTTGCACGAAAGCCCGGCTTTCCACAGCGGTTCGATGAACCGGGTGCTGCTCGCCGCAATATGCGCACCAAAGTCCTCCACCATCAGCCATTCCCACGGATAAAGTTTGAATAAATTCTCAATCGCGCTGCCTTGGGAATCGACAAAGGCGCTGCGCGAGGCGTCCCAGCCGATATCTTCAATATTGATATGCTCAGCTTTGCGCCCGGCTTGGGCCACGGTGTCGATGAGATAGGCCGTACACGCCCAATCCTCCTCGTTCCCATCGAGACTGGCGAGATGGATCGGAGCGCTTCCGGGCAATTGCCGCCAGCGCGCAATCAGCCTCTCGTGAATCGAGTTGAACTGATCGGCGCCGGGAAACTTGTCTTCCATCCAATACCACTGACACACCGCCGACTCGAGCAACGAGGTGGGTGTGTCGGCATTGTATTCCAGCATTTTCGGAGCGCTCTTGCCGTCATAGGACAAATCGAAGCGTCCATATAAGGAGAAGTCCCTGCGCTTCAACGAAGCCGCAATGAGATCCCAGAAGGCTTGCGGAATTGCCAGCTGGCCCAGGCGCTCTGCGGCGATTGCATTCTCCAGCGCGGCGATGCACATTTGGTGAAGTTCATTGGTGGCCGCCTCTACCGTCTCGACCTGCTTTAGGTCGAACCGATAGCAGGCATCTTCCCTCCAATACTGGTCGCGCGCATGAAACGAGAGTCCTTGCGCCTCAAGCTTCCGCGCAAAATCATCACGCGGAACAACAATCTGGCGCTGCATTAGCCGCCCCTCCCGCCAAACGCATGCGCTGAGGAGCCAAAGCCGCCGCGAGAGACGCTGCCGACACGGCTGGTTATTCCTGACACCGAGCCGGTACTGGTGACGTGGGCATTGTTGACGACTCGCGTTGTGCCGTCGGCGCTGACCGCAACCGGACGCGCCAGATTCGGGTCCCAATAGTAACGAGGTCCGTAATAGTAGCCAGGCTGTCCAGCCACCGCGAATGATTGCCGGCAATCGGCCGGATCTCCCCAATCACGACGGCACTCATCGAACGATGCGTATCTTTGCTGTTCAAGATCCTGGCGGACTTCATCGCAGGCATATAAACCCATCGCGGAGCCCAGCAAGATCAACCGGACGTACGTTGAGCGCTTCATATTATTCTCTCTGGCCCAAACCCCGGAGCCGATAATACAGCGCGCTGCTTATTGCGGCTGCCAATCGCACAAGAGCTTCATCTCTCCATCCTTGACGGTGTCTGGCGGGACACGATGCCACGCCGTTGATGCAATCAGCTTCAAATCAGCGACCCAACGCGTCCCGTCCTCGTAGTAGTCAGTTCTCGCATCCAATTTGACTCTCTCTTGGTCGCAGTCAAATGCCCAATGATCCTCAGCGAAATTCACCCACTTGCCCAGCCACTTTTCGGTATGCGGCGGGAAAACGTGTTTTTCCCACAACGACCGCAAATTCCCGCTGCCTTGGAAGCTCGCGGTATTCACATAGAGCTCCGCCAGGGGCTCATTCGGAGCGCTGATTCGCACCCAATCGCCGGTCCCATGACCATCTTTTGCGTGTGGCACAATCAATGGCGAGCGGGACGTGGTTGACTGCGTAATGAGCAGCGCTTGCTGTTCGTTGTCAATTGACCAAGATTTAAGCCGCGATAGAAAGCTCTGCCCCAACAACAGCAATCCCCCAGAGTCGCCGACCGACGCGATGACGTCCCGAACTTGCAATTTACCCACTCGCAAGGATCGAATGCGAAATCGCTGCGAGATTTCTCCGGATCCGTCCGCCAGCTTGTACATCCGCTTATCGAGGAGATCCTCGGATGACACGATGCCATCGCGCATGAGATTGGAAAATACGCTCGCGGGAATGGAGACGTCCGTCGCGCCGCTATCGATGGTGAAATCAAGTGAAACCTTGCCGTTGATGACGACAGGCACCTGCAGTGTGCCATGTGCGTGAATAAGGGGTATGGACTCCGAATGCGCGGCGCCGGAGAAAAGCAGCATTGCCATCAATGCCGCGCTCGATATCTCGCTCACTTTGGCACGTATGCGCAAATTCGTGGGCACCGGGTTTCCAATCATTGCGGTCGGCGCCATTCTAATCCTCGGCTCCTCATGCCTCCACCGCCGCCGCGCACCGCGGCGCTGAACGCTCGTGGGGATGATACCGAACCTTACCGATTCCTCGATGTCTGAGGCAATCGATCGGGTTACCATCGGTTGGAGCATCGGATCGAGGTCCGGCATGCCTCGACGCACTTACATTCCTGAGGAGTCAGATTGGCCGATGAATGGGTCTTAGATGTCGGCGAATAGTCAGCGCCGCTCTGAGCGCGCGCGACGCAGGTTCATACCCGCGGGCCTTTGGTCGCGCGGGATGTTCGCAACGCTGGGAGCCCAGTTCCTTTCTGCTTTTGGGGACAATGCGCTTCTCTTTGCAGCACTCGCGCTCGTCCGGCACGAGGGCTATCCTGCTTGGAGCGGGCCGCTTCTCCAAGCTTTCTTTGTGGGCGCGTACATACTGCTGGCGCCTTTTGTTGGTGTTTTCGCCGATGCGCGTCCCAAAGGACGCGTCATGCTCCATGCAAATGCGCTCAAATTTGCGGGAGCCTTGGGTATGTGCCTGCACTTGAATCCGTTCGTAAGCTACGCGCTCGTGGGTGCGGGCGCGGCAGCCAACTCGCCCGCCAAGTACGGAATCTTGGGTGAACTGGTGACGCCCACGCAGCTGGTCAAAGCCAATAGCTTGCTGGAAGCTTCGACGATTGCGGCGATACTATTGGGCGCCGTAGCGGGCGGGGCACTGACGGATTGGAGCATTGAGGGCGCGCTGACGGCGATCACGGCATGCTATGCAGCGTCAGCGTCGAGCGCAATTCTCATTCCACGCAGCGAGCGGCCGGCGGTTCGGGCCATGCGCTTTTCCTTTGTGCCGATCGTCAAGTCCTTTGCCATGCGGACCCGCTCGCTCTTGAAGAGTCGAAACGCGCGACTGGCCGTGATAGGAACATCCCTCTTCTGGGGCGCAGGAGCGGCGCTTCGCTTCCTCGTCATCGCCTGGGTGCCGGTAGCTCTTCACGTGACCAACAATTCATTGCCAGGCTTTCTAACGGGCATGGTCGCGGCGGGAATCGTGGTGGGCGCCGCGCTCGCGGCGCGTTTCGTGCGGCTGCAACACGTTAGTAGAGCACTCCCAGCCGGCATTCTGATCGGCGTGGGGGTCTGTCTTTTGCCTCTTGTCTCCACGCTGCCGCTCGCATTTGCCGTGATGGCTTTCGTCGGTATGTGCAGCGGATTTTTTGTCGTACCGCTCGATGCGCTATTGCAAAGAGAGGGTGGGGGCAGTGTCGGAGCGGGCTCCGCGATTGCGATTCAAAATATGTTCGAGAACCTAAGCATGCTTGCGCTGGTGGGTGGCTACTCAGCGGCCGTGTTCTTCAAGGCACCCGCGAACGACATCGCAATCGGTGTTGGGGCCTTCATCGCGCTGTCGATGGCAACCCTGACTCTGACGCGCCTCAAATTCCCGAAGGCCTCACACTGAATCTCGCGAAATTCTCGAGCGAAGGCTGCCATCAATCATCAGTCGGCCAAAGGTGAAGGGCGCACCTGAAAGTGGACGACCAAGGGCTTGGTGCCCTTACCTCCTTCCTTGTGCCAGGGCGTTCGGTCGCCGCTCGTTATCCAGATGCCGCGTCCCTTCCAGCCCGCGGCGGCATCATCAATACGGCCTTCGAGGCCCTTGGCGTAAAAGCCCAGCGGATAGGGAATACGCAGCGTCACAAATTTTCCGCCGACCAGTGCGTGCACGCCGTCAAACAAATTGCCCGTGGCAATCGGCACGTTTGCACCAAGTCCCAACGTGTCGTGTTGGTCCACCCAGGTGTAATAGCTCGATTCGACGCTCATTTGCGGCACGTTCACGAAACCCGGACCCGGTAAGCGGTGAAAGCTCCAACCTTCCGGACAGTGATCACCCGTCGCGTTCGGTCCATTGAGCGGAGCCCTACACTTGCGACGATCAAACTCCCCCAGATGTCCGCTCGCCAAGGAAACCCACACCACGCCATTGCGATCGATGTCGCCGCCGCGCACACCGAAACCGGGAGCCGGCACATTGTAGATTTCGCTCAAGCGGGTGCGCGGGTCGAATCGAACAATAGCGCCCGGATAGCGGAATGCGACCGTGCCCCAGACGCTGCCGTCGGCAGGGTTCGGCATGACCGCGTAGAAGCTGACCGCCAGACGCTGGTCCCGCGCCGGGTCCAAAGGCTGGCCGGGTTCGGTCCACGAATCCCGTTTGCCGTTGCCGTTGCTGTCGAGCACGAAAGGGGCCCACCCTTCAGAAGCTGCCGCATCGCCGGTGAGATCGAATTTCCTGGTGTCGAGCCATCCCACGACCTCGTGACCACCGCTGGTCCACAGGGTGTTGTCGGGGTCTGCTGAGAATTGCAGATGGTGAGTGCTAAAGCAGGTATCGACGAAGGTGTATTTGCCGCTCTTCGGCTCATACACCGCAACTTGGCGCTCGCTGGCCTCGATGGGAAAATCCTTGGCGGACGGAAGATTCGAACCCTGTTTGCAAAACGCGGGATTGTCCGCGGCGCGAATCCTCGCGGTGTACCACACGCGGCCGGATTGATCGAGCATGGGATTGTGCGCAATCGCCCGGCTATCCCAGATTCGCTCCTCGCCCCAGTATGGTGAAGGCGCAAGTACCGGATCGTCGTGGGTCGTGGGTGTCGCCGCGTCGCGTACGCTCGCCTTGAACGTGGTCGCGACGTTGCGCACCGGATCGAGCACCGGAAAATTATCGGTGCTCAGTTCCGGTGCACCGTAAAGCAAGCCGTGGCCATTAACGGTTGGATTGCGGCGATCGGTTCCCGACAAGTCGTGCAAATAGGCTTTGCCATCCGACCAATCGCGCACGGTGGCGACGATGCTGCGCTCGATGCCGCTCGGGCGGGACGGCGTCACCGCGGGGAGCTCGCCGGCCGCGATGCGATCAGTCCAGTCCGCGAGATAATGAATAGGAATTCCGGCCAGCGCGCCTTGCACGATGTTGATCATTTGCACGCCGGCCTGCCCTGACTGAAGGCGTCGCAGCCAAGCCTCCTGCGATGATTTCAATGTGCCCAAAGACTTCGGGATCGTCCGCGTCGCTAGATTCCCCAGCTGATGACAGCCCACGCAACCCATGTTCTTCATCCACATCAGATAGGCATTGCGGCCGCCGGGTACTTTTGCAACCTGCTCCTCCTCGGGTATTTTCATCATCGCGTACCAATACGCAGCCGGATAAGTCCTCGCCGCGGTCACCGCATTCGACGCAACGGTGGCGGCAATGTCGAGATGCTGTCCGGGGGTTGCCTCGACGCCACGCGAGTCGACGAGGCCATAGCCGCGCACCCACACGCGATACCTCGCCGCGGGCAATTCGGGAATCAGGTAGCGGCCGGCCTCGTCGGTCACGACAATCTTGGCGAAGCGGGTTTGAAAGTCATGCGTTTCAGCAATGACCCAGACGCCCGCTTCCGCGCCGTGCGCGCTGGTAACGGCGCCGGCAATCTCAGTGGCCGCAATCCGCGGCTCGGCACCAGCTGTGTACGATATGGCGATACCCCACAGCAGCAATGCCGCCACATGCCGCCGCAGTGCATTTGGAAACCGCATCGGCCGCGCCTTTCAAGAATGGATTAAAAGCCGCTCTCGTTGAAACTCAGGCAACACCGC
>Ga0307474_10000841_pt1 | contig 22063 bp, 19 predicted proteins | sample atmos_gasesECM1C_2_FD_203312 | JGI IMG/M metagenome (GOLD analysis project Ga0307474, IMG submission 203312) | Hardwood forest soil microbial communities from Morgan-Monroe State Forest, Indiana, United States - atmos_gasesECM1C_05 | ecosystem: Environmental > Terrestrial > Soil > Temperate... | reverse complement strand
CGTTGGAGAGTTTCAAGATGCAGACGAATCGACGCGACCGGGGTTTTTAATTCATGAGTGACGGCGTTGATGAAACTGTCATGTTGTTCGCTGCGCTTGATCTCGCGCACCAGGAAGCTTGTGTTCACAATCATGCCGGCAATGATCAGCGCGAAAAAGATGATGCCGAAAAACAGCAGCACTCCCTGTCGCCAGTTGAGAATGATCCAGCCGACATTCAGCGCGACCGCCAGCGCCACCAGGCCAATGCCCAGGCAAACGAAGAAGACGATAGTTCCGCGGCGGCTCGTGATGCGCATGGAAGCTCAACCGATTTTACCGCGTTTGCGGTTGAGAGCTACCAAGGCGGGTAAAAGCGACTGCTCATTTCCCTGACGTCTCCTAACGAGGCATTGTTAGCGGATGTTGATGCATTCGTAGAAAACGAAACTTCGATTTGGGGAAGCGGCAACGCTCCGGCTGTCGCTTCCCATCGTTCCTCTCCGGCTATTGTTCCCCGGTCAGCGAGACGTACTGCGGAGTACCAGATGCATCGGTGACCGTAAGAACACCGGTAATCGGCGTGGAGGAGCACCAACTCACGGTAACGGTACAACTCGCTCCCGAAGGAAGCGTCCCGCAGTTGTTGGTTTCGGTAAAGGGATTTGTAACTTTCACGGACTTGATGGATGTGCTCGAGCTCAACGGGTTGGTCACCGTGACCATTCCCGGCGCGCAGGCGAACATGTCCAGGAAATTCGTCGAGAGCGTCACGAGAGCCCCTCTTCCGCTGACCGACGTCGACCGGCTCACTGCCCCTTTCAGCGCGAACTTCACCAATCCTCTGCGCAACCCGCCAGCTGTCGGCTGGAACGTCACGGTTGCCGCGCAGCTTTGTCCGGCGGCGAGCGTTGTTGGGCAATTGTGAGTCATGCGGAAATCCGCCAGGGTCGATGTGACCGATAAGACCGTAAGCGGCGCCAGCCCAATGTTACTCAGCACGGTGGTTTCCGTAGGGCTGGCCGTACCTACCAGTTCGGTCGGGAACGTCAAACTGGTCGGCGCGATTGCGGAAACGGCTATGGTCTTCGTTTCCTGCTGCGTCACCACCGCGTGCGGCAGGCTCAAATTTCCCACTCCGATTCCCGCCGTGCCCAGAACGATTTGGGCGTCATAGCTCATGTCCCAGAGCCGGTCGACGCGATTGTTCCTGGTGTCCGCGATGTAAATCTGATCGTTGGGATCGACAAAAATCCCCGACGGCGCTTCCACACCGTTGATGTACCCCAGGTAATTCACGTTAAGCGAAACCTCGTTCGCTCCAGAAATATTGTCCGCGCGAATCACCTGGTTCTGCAGCGAGTCCGTCGTATAGATCCTTCCCGCCGCATCCACAGCCACTCCATCCGGGGTGAGATAGTTCAGCGGAAACTGCCAGACCGCCCAATTGGTGCCCAGCATGTCGGAAAACTCCACTACCCGCGCATTAGCGTTATCGGCCACGTAAATGTTCCCCGCCGCATCCGTAGTCACGGCCGCAGGACTGTTGAACTGGCCAGCCCCATTCCCCAGCGTGCCGAGAGCTGTGAAATTCGTTCCGGTAATGTCGTCCAGGCGCACAATGCGGTTATTCCCGGAGTCGGCCACGTAAATCTTCCCGCTCGAATCCACCCACAGCCCCTCGGGATTGGAGAACTGCCCCGTACCCGCTCCGCACGTGCCGTACGAAGTCCAGTTCTTCCCGGTCATGTTGTCCATGCGGACGATTCGACAGTTTCCGCTGTCCGAAACATAAATCTGACCCGTTGCATTCAGCGCAATGCCCCACGGTCCCGAGAATTGCTTTGTCCCCGATCCCAGCGTCCCGATGCTCGTCCAATTCGATCCCAGAATATCCGCCGTTTGCACAATCCGGTTGTTCCCAGTATCGGCAATGTAGACCGGCTCCCATTGCTGGCTCATCTGAATGAGCCCGGTCTGGACCGTCCCCGGCGTCGAGGTCAACGGCGCAGTCATTGTCGCCAGAGTCTCCATCACGGCCCCAGCTACCGCGATCGGCTTCCCGCCGTTGATCGTCTGCGATGCGGAAAAATTCGCATATAGCGCATAGTTGTAATAAAAGACCCGGTTGACTTCGCTTTCTGCGAACGTGAAAATTCCCGAGGCAAAAGTGCCGTTGACAGAAGTCGTTCCGTCAGTCGACTGCAGCGAAAAGGTGCCTCCCGTACACGACCATTCCTCGGTATCACCCGTTACGCTAATGACCGTCAGGTTGCAACTCATACTAACGGTGCCCGCCGGACTGCTGAGCGTTGTGCCGCTGATGGTCAGGGTGGTGCTTGTCATACTCGCCGATCCGCCGTTATTGCTGTAAGAATATTGTTGAGCCGACAACATGGCCGCCGAAGTCAACACGAGTACGCATGCCCAGAGTGCCTTCATTTTGGTCTGCCCCTTACTTGGAAAACAGGATGACGGCGGCGAGCGCCTAGCCGTTGCGGGATTATAGCGTAGATGTTATTGCTGCCACGTTAAAAGCGAAGCCTGCGCGGGAAAAAGCAGGTCCGCCGGATTCCATTTTTGGATTTATAAAATAGGTGATTTCACCGGCCGGCTCGGGCCCATTGGGGGACAGCGGCCAGCGTTCGTGCAAATAGAAAACCCGCCGAAAGGCGGGTTCGTAATTAGTAAAAAAGCGCGGTACAGTCGCTTTGCTCTTAATCCCCGGCCGCCGCCCCCTCTGGCAAGGCCACTGTAATCATCCGTCCATTCGGCGTGGCTACCAGCCCTTTTTCCAGATCAGCCAGCCGTACGCGCTTGATATCCCAGGCCAGGCCAAGCTGTTTCAGCGTCCAGATACCATACCAGTTCATATCGACTTCATACCAGGTAAACCCGTGCTGCGCCGCAGTGGGATGCGCGTGGTGATTGTTGTGCCAGCCTTCCCCGAAGGTCAGCAGAGCCACCCACCAGCTATTGGTCGAAAGATCACGAGTGGTGAAGCGCCGCGTGCCCCAGGAGTGTGTCGCCGAATTGACCAGCCAGGTAGCGTGCAAGCCAACCACGGTTCGCATGAAGATGCCCCACATCAGGAAGGGCAGGCCACCGATTGCCAACAGGACGACGCCCAATACGATCATCGGGACGTAATGATATTTTGTGATCCAGACGTGGAACTTATCTTTGGCGAGATCGGGAACGTAGCGCGCCAGCGTGGTCGTGTCATGGTGCATCGACTTGCCCATCAGGATCCAGCCCATGTGAGCCCACCACTTCCCGTCGATCGGGGAATGGGGATCGCCGTCCTGATCGGAATACTGATGATGAATACGGTGAGTGGCTACCCAGAAAATCGGGCCGCCCTCAAGCGCGAGCGTGGCGCAAACTGTCAGGAAATACTCAACCCACTTCGGAGTTTTATAGCCGCGATGCGTGAGCAGCCGATGATAACTCATGCCGATGCCCAGACTGCCCGAAACCCACCACAGGAACATCGCCACGAATAGCGCTTTCCACGTGAAAAAGAAGAGAGCCGCCACCGCTCCAAGGTGAAACATCCCCATAAAGACTGCAGTCACCCAATTGACTTCACCGTTTGCCGCTTGCCGTTTTTCCAGACTTTCCAGTTGCATGTCCACGAGGGTCCCCGTATGGCTGGTTTGAAATTCTGTTTGGATCTGCAGCTTCCTTCACTAACCTATCAAGGGACGGGCCGCGCCACTGTAATAGTTGTGTAATAGCGGGAAGTCGGACGTTACCGAAGGGAATGTCCCAATGCGTGCAGAAAAAGAGAGACCCTTAAGAATGAACAATGTTGCCAAAGATCCTGTCAACACGTGCCCGAAGGCATCACGGAGCACCGGTGGAGTACAACACCATTACGTTTCCGACGTTGGCTGCAATCGCCAAATCCAGGGCTGCTCCTGAACCAAACCGCCCGGGGACCAAGCTATCCGGGCCATTCGTGAAATAACGCTGTCCGCTGGGAAAGGTACCGTCTCCGTTGCCCAGCAACACGCCAACGTTCGTGCCTCCAACCGCTACATCAAGCTTTCCGTCACCGTTGAAGTCTCCCGCCACCAGAGTGTAGGCGACATCTGGCTCGTTTATTCGCACCGGCGCCGCGAAGGTACCGTCCCCGTGTCCCGGAAGCAGCTCTAATCTTGGGGAGAGGTAGCTGCCCACGAGAATGTCTTGCCTGCCGTCACTGTTAAAGTCTCCCACGACCAAAGCTGTGGCGGATACGCCTGCAGGAAATTGCATGTTCGCCTGGAAACTTCCGTCTCCATTGCCAAGTAGCACATAAACGTAGTTATCGCCTTGCGTATTCGCGTACTGATCGACCACGGCCAAATCGAGTTTGCCATCCCCATTAAAATCGCCATACGCCAGGGCAAACGGGTAAGGCCCGGCCCAAAATTTGATTGGCGTTTGGAAGGTTCCATCGCCGTTGCCAAGCATCACCTGCCCGCCCTCAAACCCGCCCAAGCCCTGTTCAGTCACCGCCACATCGAGTTTGCCGTCGCCGTTGAAGTCGGCCACAACGATATCAGTGACAAAGGCAGGCAATGCAATGGCTGTCGGCGGTTGGAACGTTCCGTCTCCATTTCCCAGAAAGATTTCCAGATAATTGGTAGAGGAGACGACTAAATCAAGTTTGCCGTCGCCATTCAGATCGCCCACTTCGATCGTTCCGAACTGTGCGTCAAAGGGGAGTGGCATAACAATCGGCGCAAGAAATCCGGCGGCGCTGTTGGGCAGGATCACGATTTGGTTGGCGATATCGCTCAACACGGCAATGTCAGCCAGGCCGTCGCTCGTGAAATCGCCAGCCGCAATCGAAATCGGTTGGAAAGGCACGGAGTAGCTTGGTGCAGCCAAAAATCCTCGACTGACCTGCCGCACCAGGGTCACGCTCCCGCTGCCGGCGTCAACTGTGAGAAGGTCTGTCTGGTTGTCGCCACTAAACTTAGTAGCAGCGATCGCAGACGGGTTTGCACCAACCGCGTAGTTGGAGGGCGAGGAACGAAAAGTCCCGTCCCCATTTCCTAACAAGATAACCACATCAAAGCCAGCGCTGTCCGCCGCTGCGATGTCCGGGATCCCATCGCCATTCAGGTCTGCCACCGCAAAACTCGATGTCGAAGTTACAACTGGGTAGCTGGCTGGCGGCTGAAAGGTTCCATCGCCATTTCCGAGCAACACACTGACGGAGTTTCCACGCTCATCAACCACTAGGTCCATGCGCCCATCGCGATTAAAGTCGCCCACTGCAAGATTGGTTGGATTCAGGCCGACGGGAACCGGGCGGGCATGGCCAAAAGTCCCGTCGCCCTTCCCTAGCAGCACTACAATCGCATTGCCCGAGTATTCAGTCACTGCGACATCGGCCTTACCGTCATTATTAAAGTCTGCCGTCACGATTTGGGTTGCTGAATGGCCGGTAACGATGGTCGACGACGTCTGGAAAGTTCCGTCTCCATTGCCGAGCAGAACGGTCAGCGTTTTATTGCCCGCAATCATCAAGTCGGCCTTGCCGTCGAGGTTGAAGTCGGCAACTGCGACTGAGTGTGACCCGGCAATCTCAATCTCACCCTGACTCGACGCTGTAAAGGTGCCATCGCCATTTCCCAGAAGAACAACTACGCCGCCGCTGTTCGACGACACAGTAACCGCCAGATCGAGCTTGCCGTCTCCGTTGAAATCTGCCGCAGCGATCGCGCTGGGGCTGGAGCCGACCGTCATTGTTCGCGTCGGCTGGAAGCCCCCTTTGGCTGTGCCGAGCAAAATGCTGATCGTCCCGCCACCGAAGTTCGTGACCACGGCGTCCGGGAATCCGTCGTCGTTAACATCCCCGACCGCCACTGCGGTCGGCGCTGGCCCAACCCGAAAGTTTTCCGCGCTCACAAAAGAAGGAGTGCCGGCAAAGCCTTTACCAACGCACAGCGAAGCTAGGACAATAACAATCAGACAGCGTCGCACAGAAATTGACACAAGTAATGACCTCAAGAGGAGAAAACCAGCGGAATTCGAATCGGTGCAGCCTCAGCGCCCGTTCCGAGAGCTTACCGAAATGATCGATGAGCGTGCGATTGATTCCACGCCCTATCAACGTGAAGAAATTTGCACGCGCACGGTAGAAACAGATGGGCGAGCGCTCCAAAGCGAATGCAGTTGAAGCGCACGCCCAATCTCAATGTTGGCCTTTACGCGCTCTTCGGCAGCGGCATTTTCTTCATTTCTTCTGCCATCTCTTCCGCCGACATGTCGCGCTTGTGCGTTGCGATCGACCACTTGTGGCCGAACGGATCAGCCAGCTTGCCATAACGGTCGCCCCAGAACATGTCACTCACGGGCATCTCGACGTTGGCTCCCGCTTTCACGGCGCGGTCGAATGCGGTGTCTACGTCCTCGACGTAGATGTGAAGTCCCATTCCAGAGCCACCGGTCGATTGCGGCGACAACGATCCATACTGGGGAAATTCGTCGGCGAGCATGAAGATGGAATCGCCGATGCGCAGCTCAGCATGCATCACCTTGCCGTCAGGCCCGTTCATCACGCCCTTTTCCACGGCGCCAAAAGCCTGCTTGTAGAATTCGATTGCGCGAGCGGCGTCGCGCACGGTCATGTAAGGGGTCAGGTTATGGTAGCCGTCCGGTATCGCTTTCACGCTCATATTTGTCTCCTGAAGGGGGAATTTGCGGCAGTAAAGTTTACATCACGAAAAGAGCTGTGTTTGTCAAAAGAGTGTTACAGAAAGGGAATTTGTCCTCGAACGACACGGCGCTGGAAGGCTGAAGAAGCTTGAGAATTGACGAAATAGTGAGGCTAGAAAAACATCGTAACGCCCTCTTTGAGCACCACCACTCGATCCTCGATGCCTGCCGACTGCGCTTCCTGCTCCAGCAGTTGCAGTGGCTCATCGACCGGCTCGTGCGATAACCGAAACGTACCGTAGTGCATAGGAATCATCCAGCGGGCTTTCAGATCGATAAAAGCGCGGGTCGCATCCGCCGGATTCGTATGCACATTGCGGAAGGTCGGCGGATTGTAGGCACCGATCGGAAGCAACGCCAATTCAGGCGACAGTCTGCGTCCAATTTCGCAAAAGCCCTCAAAATACGCGGTATCGCCGGCATGATAGACCGAATGCTTTCCAGATCGCAGCACATACCCGCCATATCCGCGGTGCGAATCCTTGAGAATGCGTGCTCCCCAGTGCCGCGAAGGAACGTGGGTCACCGACAAGCTCCCGTGCCGTGAACTCTTCCACCAATCCAGTTCGATAATTTCCGAAAAGCCGAGGTCCGAAACCAGGTCCATCACGTGGCTGGGTACGATAATCGCTGGAGCGTGTCCGCGCGTACGCAGATTATTCTGCACAATCGCCCGCAGCGACGGCCGGTGCAAATGATCGAAGTGGGCATGCGTTACCAGCACCAGGTCGATCGCCGGCAAATCCCGTACGCGAACCCCAGGTCGCCGCAACCGCTTCAAGACAAAAAGCCAGCGTGCGAAGTTGGGATCGATTATCACGCTTTCGCCGCCCATCTGGATTAGGAAACTGGAATGACCGATAAAGGTAACGCCCAGGTCGGCCTTTGAGGCAAGCCGCGGTTTGTGTGTCTCCCCGCATAAAGGAGTGATCGCGGAGTGGCGCACCAATCGCCCAAACTGCGACGCCCGCTTGCGGAGGGCCCGGTTCTGCAGCGTTGCCTTGATCATCCTGAACTTGTCCTATTTACTTGGATGAATATTGCAAGCCTGTGACACTATTTTAGTTCACTCCCGCACCAGTCGACGTTATTTCCACGGTTCACGCATTATTAAATTTGAGCAAAGAAAAAACCGCCCGCGAGAGAGCGGGCGGACGGAAATTAACCACCGCTAATTGGATGCCGTGTTTGTAATCCAGCGTGAACGCGGGATTTCCCTTGTCCCTTCGTCGTCGTAATAGAAGTGCATCTCATGATCCGACTTCGCCCCCGCGACCGGCTTATCGCTCAGACCGCTAAATCGCGGAGCGCTGCCCGCCGCCGGTAAGGGCGCCTTCGTGGTGAACATGGATTCATGCAGCGTCGTGCCGCTGGGCGGCCCCGCTACCGCGAACACGCCGAATGGATTGCCATTCACATAGGAGACGCCAATGTAATCCGCGACCATGGGCCCGGCGTCGGAAACGGGCAGCCACGCCATCTTCATGGGCCCCGCAAGCTTCGCTCCGGCGGTCCAGGTTGCGCCGCCGTCGGAAGAAGTCGTAAAACCTACCTCCAATTGGCAGGTGCTCGCGCTGCAATTCGTGTTCGGATAATAGTAGTAAACTACCGCCATGTGCGCACTGCTTCCCGAAGTCGCGGGATCAATTCCGATTCCTGGAAGGAAGTGGTCAACCGTGCTGGTGGTCGCATCGATCGGAATGCGGGTAACGGCGCTCCAGGTCTTTCCATCGGAGGAAGAACTCACCACAATGTCGTTCTCCGCACAGTTCTTACGGAAACGGCAATCCGACCAGACTACAAATACCTTGCCAGCGCCGTCGATGCTTACGGAAGGAAGGTCGATATTGCGTATCCCGCCTGCATCGAGATGGTTGTTGATGCTTGCAATCACCTGACTTCTTCCCCAACTCACCCCGCCATTGGTGGAGCTGAAAACGTTGATGGAACCGCCTTGGAACGGCACAATGACCGTCCCGTTTGGCTGCACAACCGGCTCACCGCCCAACCCAAATGCGTGGTCTGAGGAGGCCAGGCCTGGCCCCCAGGTAAGGCCGCCGTCGCTCGATACACTCATCAGAACATCGCCGCTTCCGTAGGCCTGATCCCACTCGGTGTAACAATTGCCGTAGTGCGGGCTGCTCGTCGTGTTGTCGCATACGGTCCAGTTTTTGTCGTCGAGATGCGTCTTATCAATGATGATCGGATTTCCCCAAGTCAACCCATCCTTCGAACGGCTCACCGCAACGTCGCCAATAAACTGGCCGCCGCCACCCAACCCAGCCAATGGTAGCGTCGAGATCAACCACTCTCCATGTTTGGCGTCATAAGCTACCGACGGATCGGCTGCCGCTCCATAAGTTCCATTTTTGTAGTTCACCGTGAGGCCGGGGAGATCGCCATGGCGCCAAGTCACGCCGCCATCGGTCGAAGTTGCGAATCCCACGTCGCCGCTGCCCCAGCCAATCGATCCCGGCCTGCGCGCCACGTGGAACGCGCTCACGATGGTGTTGCCCCAGGCGAACGTATCGGGCTCGACCTCAGTCTTGTGGACGCTGTCAGAATTCGTGAGATTGTCGACGCTGATCCGCACGGTTTGCGCGCCCGCCGGCAACGTCAGGCACACCGCAAGAGCCGGCAGGAGGGTCAAAAAGCTACGAGAAACGTTGGGGCCGCTCAAACGAGAGCGCAAGGTCAGAGCCTTCATATAGGTATCTTCTCCAGAAGATTCAACTCAAGATTCAAAATCGCAGGGGTTGGCTGGAACAGACGACAAAACGCCTGAGGAACTATAACGCGAAGTCGACCCAGTGTCGATGTGAATGTTCTTGCACACTTGACTTCGCTCGATCCCTCGCAGCGCACCTTGGATGCCTCGCAGAGCGGCTTTACGGAGTTTGCTTGACCTCGATCCTGCCCCTCATATCTAATCCCGGAGGGTCCTTCCTTGCGAGGAGAAGTTTAGAAATGCGCGTAGGCTTTTTAGGTTTGGGAATTATGGGCCACGCAATGGCCACCAATCTGGTCAAGGCCGGTCACGAACTCACCGTCTGGAACCGCACTCCGGGCAAACTCGTGGAAGGAGCAGGCATGGCGCCGACTCCTGCCGCGGCGGCGCAAGGCGCAGAGGTGGTTTGGCTGTGTGTTTCTGACACGCAGGCCGTCGAGAAGGTTCTATTTGGTCCCGATGGAGTCGAGCAGTCGCTGGCTGAAGGCATGATCATTGCCGATTCCAGCACCATATCGCCTTCCGCTACCGTGAAGTTTGCCGAGCGCCTGCGCACCAAAGGAGCGACCTACATCGACGCTCCCATGACCGGATCGAAGATAGGCGCGGCGAACGGAACATTGATTTTCATGGTCGGAGGCGGGGGGGCAATCATCGAGCGATTGAATCCCTTATTCGCGGCTATGGGCAAAAAGATTTTTCGGATGGGAGAAACCGGAAAAGGCCAGGCGACCAAGCTGGCAATGAATCTGCAAATCGCAATGATTTTCGAGGGCTTCGCCGAAGCGCTCACTCTGGCCACCAAGCTCGGCGTCGACCCGCAACAACTGGTGTCGCTCATCGAAGCCACCATGGTGCGCTCGGGCGTCGTCGAGTACAAGGCGCCGTTCGTTCTTCAACGCGACTTCACCCCAAACTTTCCGCTGCACCTCATGCACAAAGATATTCTTCTCGCGTTGGAAGCCGCGAAGGAAGCGCGTGTAAAGCTACCCGGCCTGGAAACCGTGGAAGAGGTCTACGAACTGGCCACAGAAGAAGGCCATCGCGACCTTGACTACGCTGCGACGCTGACTCTCCTGGAAAAATGGGCGGGAGTGCAAGTAAAAGGCGAAGCGGCTTAATGAGTTTCGTCGCAACTACGTTACCGCTCCTGGCGCTTCGAGATCCGCGCTTCAATAGGCCAGTAGAATCCGCAAGTCGCGCAGGTTATTCCCCGTGGGTCCGGTTTCGATGGCGTCGCCCACTGCATGAAAGAACGGGTAAGCATCGAATTTTTCCAGCGCCAGTCCGGCATTCAGCCCCATACCTTGAGCGCGCATCAAGGTGCTTCCATCTACTACCGCACCCGCCGCGGGACTGTTCCCATCCACTCCATCCGTTCCTGCACTGAGCACAGTAATGTTTTGTCCAGCGATCTTCGCGGCGCAGGCCAGCGCGAACTGCTGGTTGCGGCCGCCAACTCCGCCATTTGTAACCCGAACCGTCACTTCCCCGCCGGAGAGCAAACAAACGCGCGGCGATTCTTTTCGCAGCTCGCGCAAACGCTTCAGCAAATACTCAGCGGCGCGCTCGTAGTCCCAATCATCGCAAGAGTTGTCAACAAACACGGTGAATCCGCTGCGCTCGGCTTGTTGCTTCGCTTCTTCGAGTGCCGTTTGATTCGAAAGCACCGTCCACCAGCGTGAACGGTAGAATTCCTGATCGTCTGATTTTGGCGTCTCATCCAGGGCGCGGCGCTCAAAAAGCTCCCGCGTGGATTCCGGAAACTGCGGCAGCAAATTGTGCTTCTCGGCGATTCGGTAACAGTCCTCGATGCTCGTCGAATCCGGCATTGTCGGACCGGACGCAAGGGCATCCGGCGTAACATCGGGAACATCGGAAACAAGCAGCGAAACCTGTTGTGCCGGGAATGCCGCCCGCGCCAACCGTCCCCCTTTCACTGCCGAAAGATGTTTCCTTATGGCGTTGATCTCGGCAATCGGCGCGCCCGAGTGTACCAGCACACGATATGTTGCGATCAGATCATCCAGCGAGATCTCGTCGTCGATAGGCTTCTCGACAATCGACGAACCTCCGCCGCTAATCATGAATATGACCAGCGACGCCTCAGTCTGAGCATCCAGCATCTTCAGTATGGAATTGGCCGCGCGAATCGATTCCGAGTTGGGCGTCGGATGTCCCCCTTGAAAATAGCGAAAGCCGCGCACCTGCGCCGGCGCTTCTATGGAGGTGGCGACGATTCCTTCTACCGAAGTTGCAAACAGCGTTTCGCCAATTCGCTGGGCGAGCGCCTGCGCCATGGTGTGCCCGGCTTTGCCGATCGAAACGACGACTACGCGGGAGTATGCCTGCAGCTCGTAAAGATCTTCACAAACTCGCAACACACCGTGTTCGAAGTGCATATGCCGGGCGAAGGCCTTCGCGATCGATGCCTCTGCCAGAGCATAGCGAAAGATTTCCCGAGCGGAGTCGCGCATCTTGCGGAATTGCGATTCGCGATCGGTATTTGCGACCATGCAAGGATTATAGAGAGCGGCGTCGGACCTCGGGCGTCGAACCTCGGATGTCAGATCTCAGACGTCGGACCTCAGCACGGCCATCCCGAAGCACCGTCCGGCACCGTTAGACATAGCAGTTGGCCAACAAACTCTTCGAGGGTTAGCCGAGGTCCGATGGCCGAGGTCCGACCTCAGGTTCTACAACTTCTTCCTTCACCCACGCTTCAATCGCCCCGCGCAACTCGCTCAGCCGTCCCTCAAAGAAGTGATCTGCGCCTTCAACCACCACTAACTTCTTCGGTTCCGGTAACTGCGCAAAAAGCGCCTCCAGTTTGGCGCGCGGGCCGAACTGGTCGCGCGCGCCGCTCACCAGTAATTTCGGCTTGGCGCATTCGCAAAGGAAATCGAACTCATATGTACGCGGAACTTCAGTGTCGGCGGCAACGGGGACTACAGGCGTCCCCACGCCAATCACCGCTTTCACTCGCGCATCGGGACACGCAGCCCGAAGACCAACCGCCGCGCCGAAAGAAAATCCGGCAAACACCAGCGGCAAGTGAAACTCCGCCTCCAGCCAATTGAGCGCGATTCGAACGTCTTCGACTTCCCCGCTGCCCAGATCGTGCTCGCCATGGCTCAGCCCTGCCCCGCGAAAGTTGAAGCGGAGCACGGGAAAACCAAAACTGTTCAGGGCCTTCATGGTGTGGAAGACCACCTTGTTATGCAGCGTTCCTCCGAACAAAGGATGAGGATGGCAAACCAGAGCGGCATGGGTGGCATGCTCCGAGCCTGCGTTGAGCAGCGCCTCCAGTCGCCCTGCCGGGCCTTCCAGAAAGAGCGACCGGATCGTGGAATTCTGGGCAATCACAACAATCAGACTACATGATTGTGACAAGATCCCGCGCCGGAGAAAGTTGTAGTTTATGCTTCTCCCATGGACGCCATTACTCTCACGCGCCAACTGGTCGACATCGAATCCATCTCGGGGAACGAGGCGGCGGTCGGAAACTATCTCTATGGCGAGCTGTGCCGCGTCGGCTATCAGACGCGAAGAATGCCCGTCGAAGGAGATCGCTTCAACATCTACGCGACATCGTTCGAGCTGCCGCATCCAGCGGTGGTTTTCTCAACCCATATGGACACGGTTCCCCCGTTCATTCCATCGTCGGAGGATGCGGCGCGAATTTACGGGCGCGGTTCATGCGATGCGAAAGGTATTATCGCCGCGCAGATCGCGGCTGCGGAGCGGTTGCGCCAGCAAGGAATTTACGTGGGGTTGCTTTTCGTCGCGGGCGAAGAACGCGACAGTCTCGGGGCCAAGATTGCGAACGAATATGCTGCGTCACAACCGGAACGCAGTTGCAAATATCTGGTGAACGGTGAGCCGACCGAAAATCGCATCGCACTGGCATCGAAAGGAACGCTGCGCGTCGAAGTGACAGCCGCCGGACGCATGGCGCATTCCGCCTATCCAGAGCTCGGAGAATCGGCTATCGATAAGCTGCTTGAGGTTTTACCCCGTTTGCGCGCGATGCCGTTGCCATCTGACCCGGAAGTTGGTCTGTGTACGTTGAACATCGGATTGATTGAGGGCGGACGCGCACCGAACGTGATTCCAGACTATGCGCATGCGGATTTGCTTTACCGGCTCGTCGGTCCCTCGGAGGATCTACGGCAACAGATTCTCGAAACCGCGGGGAATACGGTAAAAGTTGAATTCCCCCTCGAACTTCCTTTTCTGCGATTGCGGACCGTTGATGGATTGCCGACGATGATTGCCGCATTCACCACAGATATTCCCAAGCTTACCAACTGGGGCGAACCGCTGCTGATTGGCCCGGGATCGATTCACGTCGCGCATACCGACGGAGAGTTCATCGAGAAAAAACAGTTAGCGGAAGCGATTGATCTGTATTGTGCAATTGCAAGTCAGCTGCTGGCTTCTGGCCGATAAAGGTTCTGACCGGTTTGATTGACACCAACTTCCTTCCCAGCGAGAATCTAGCCCATGCGTAATCTCTTCCGCGTTGTTGTGTTGATCCTTTGTGTGGCACGCGGGTACGGCCAGAGCAATTCGTATTTGTTCGTGTGGGCGGGGGACGATGCCAAGAAGAGTGGCGACTTTCTTGCGGTGATTGACGCCGACTCCAAGTCTGCTCACTACGGGCAGGCCGCGGCTTCCGTGGCGGTTCCCGGACCAACCGGCACTCCACATCACACGGAAGCAGCAATGCCGGGCGATGGATTTCTGCTCGCCAATGCATTTGAAAGTGGCCGCACCATGCTGTTCGACTTGCGTGAGCCGCTGCATCCGTCGCTGGTCACGTCATTTGGTGATCTCGATGGCTATATGCATCCGCACACCTACGTGCGGTTGGCGAACGGAAATGTGCTTGGAACCTTTCAGTATCATGGCGGGCACGGGCCCAAGGCGGATGGTGGAGGATTGGTGGAGTTCGACGAACGTGGCCATCTGATACGCAGCGGCAGTGCCATGGATCCGGCGGCCAAAGGCGAACTGATTCGTCCTTACAGCCTGGTGGTTGTACCGGCCCTCGATCGCATCGTCAGCACGAATACTTCCATGCATTTCAAAAGCGACGGCGAGACCCGGACCGTGCAAGTGTGGCGGCTTTCCGACTTGAAGCTGTTGCGAACGGTTGTGCTGCCGCCGGGGCCGCGAGGAACCGAGCAGCAAGCGCCGGGAGAGCCGCTTCTGATGGCCGATGGCAAGACGGTGCTGGTGCACACGTTTTTCTGCGGTTTGTATCAAATGGAAGGTCTCGACACCGACAAGCCCTCGGCCAAACTTTTGAAAACGTTTGATGGTGAGCAGGCCGATGTGCCTCTCCTGATGGGTCATTACTGGGTTCAATCGCTTTCGTCGGTGCACGCGGTTGCGGCCTACGACATCTCGGATCTGAGCCAGATCCGTGAGGTTTCGCGGCTCACCTTTGACGATAAGCAGAAGCCGCATTGGATTTCCGCCGAGGAAGGCGGCCGCCGCATCGTAGTGAATTCGGGTGAGTACGGCGATCATCGGCTGTTTATGGTGAACTTCGATCCCCAACGCGGAGCACTGAGTCTTGATAAGACCTTCCGCGACGCGGGCAGCGAACAGGCGGGCATCAGCATGGATGGCAAATCATGGCCTCACGGCTTCAAGGGCGACGCTTATCCACATGGGACTGTATTTTCCCGGACTGGGGCGATACAAAGTACGGCCGTTGCTCACTAGGATGCAGTACCCACGCTCTGACGCTTGCTTTCACATTTTCATCCTCAAACTTCAGCTCTTAAAGTTTTGCTTGCGAGCTACTTCGTCTTAGACGCGGCAATACACTCCGGATCTACGGGATGTGAGCGTAAAATCTCAATACCTTAATGATGAAGATGATCAAATTTGTCGCCGTGGTGTCGCTGCTTTCGATCGCTCTGCCAACATCCGCCAGGGGACAGGATATCCATTCGGTGGCTGCAGCGGTCGACGAGCATTACAACCATCTTCGGAGCCTGCGGGCGGAGTTTTCCGAAGTGTACCGCGGCTCGGGAATGGAGCGGACGGAATCCGGGACGCTCTGGTTGGCAAAAGGCGGCCTGAAAAAACCTGGCAAGATGCGCTGGGAGTACCGTTCTCCAAGGGAGAAGCTCTTTGTGAGCGACGGGAAAGATGCGTGGTTTTACGTTCCAGATGAACGACAGGCCCGTCGAACCGAGGCGCGGAAGCTGGATGATATTCGATCTCCACTTGCATTTTTATTAGGCAAGAGCAAGCTAGAAAAGGAGTTACATGGGCTATCGCTGGCCCCCGATATTGCGCCGGGAACGGCGGGAAATGTGGTATTGCGCGGAGTGCCGGAAGCACTGGCGGAGCGGATTAGCGAGATTCTGCTGGAGGTGACCCCCGAGCACAGGATTGTTCGGATCGTGATTGATGAGGTGGATGGGGCTCAGACAGAATACCAATTTACGGATCAGCGGGAGAATGAGCCAATTCCGGAGGGAAAGTTTCATTTCAGTCCGCCGGCCGGAACAGAGACGGTTGAGGGGAATCTCGGGCCTTAGGGCTAGCCAAGGCCAGGTTACTTGCGATACTGCCGGAGGCCAAAGTGCTGTCGATCTCGGCTTGGGATTGAATGCAGGAATGTTAGACTGAGGGCAACGCTTGGCGACGAATCGGAACAGATAAGTACGGAAAAATGGCGGAATTTGTAGTCAAAATCGCAGACGAACGCGGCCACACTCACCAGCAGATCGAACAGGGATACTCGGTGGCGGAGGTGCGCGACCGCTTTGCCTCCCAGGGGTATCTCGTCCACTGGGTGAAGCCGCAGGGGTTGCTCTCCAGCGGGTTCACGATGCGTGGCGGGCGCAAGGTCAAGCAGGCTTCATTTCTGGTGTTTAACCAGCAGTTTCTGACGTTGCTCAAGGCCGGATTGCCGATTCTGAATTCGCTGGATTTGCTGATCAAGCGTCAAAGAGACGCGACCCTGCGCCAGATTCTGGAAAACGTGCGGGAGCGAGTGAAGGGCGGCGAGTTGCTTTCCGATGCCTTTGCCGCGCATCCGGTAATTCCGAAAATTTATACCACCACGCTGATGGCCGGCGAGAAGAGCGGAAACATTGACGAAGTGCTGACCCGCTACATCAACTTTCAGCGCCTGACCATGACGTTTCGCAAGAAGCTTTTTGTGTCGTTGATCTATCCCGCCCTGCTGGTCACGGTGGTCACGATCATGGTGATGTTCTTGTTCACGTATGTGGTGCCGAAGTTCGCGGAGTTGTTCAGTACTTTGGATGCCAAGCTACCGGCGATCACATTGTTTATGCTATCGGTGGGAGTAAGCGCACAAAAGTATTTTCCGTTTATTGCGGTGGGGCTGGCGCTGATCGGATTTCTGTTTTGGCAATGGCGGAAAACAGATCGCGGGGCTGATCAAATCGATCGCGTGATTCTGAGTCTGCCGTTGCTGGGCGATATTCGCTTGAAACACCAGGTGGCGACTTTTTCGCGAATGCTGGCGACCTTGTTGCAGGGCGGCTTGCCGCTCGTGCCGTCCATGGAGACCGCAGGCAGTTCCATGAGCAGCCGTCGCATTCAAAAAGGAATCATGCGGGGAAGCGTCCGGGTTCGCGAAGGGCAGGGGCTGGCCAGCAGTCTGGAGGAACAGGAGATTTTTCCGGATTTGGCCGTGGAAATGTTGGAAGTTGGCGAGTCCACTGGCGCTCTCCCTGCCATGCTGAATTCTGTGGCGGAGTTTTATGAAGAAGATGTGCAGACGGCGCTGGGCGCCTCTATGGCTCTGATCGAGCCATTGATTTTGATCGTGATGGCAATTTTTGTTGGCGGAGTATTGATCTCATTGTATTTGCCGATCTTCAGTCTAGGTATGCAGGGATCTCAGTAACCGCGACGGGAATGAGTATCTGAGAATGGCGATGGCGGAAAAGAAATCTCTCTTTGTAAACGGTCAAAACGGCGGGCAGGTGGTGACCACGGGAAATCCGATCACCGACCTTGAGCGCGCGCAGGACGTGGCGCGCCGCTACCGCTGCGAATTCGTCGACCTGACCGACTTCCAGCTCCACCACGAGCTGTTCAAGAAATTTTCTCCAGAGCTGATGTTCCGCTACAAGTTCGTGCCGCTGGAAGAAACGGCCGATGGCAGGCTGGCAATTGCCATCGCCGATCCTAGCCAGCTGATGATGATCGACGAGATCAGCCTGCTGCTGCAAAAGCGAATCGTCACCAAAGTCGCAACTCTGAAGCAGATCGATAATATCCTCACCAAAACTGAGCAGTCGCAGCGAGTTCTCGAAGAAGCCAGCGAAGGCTTCCAGATTATCCGCGAAGACGAGAACACCGGCCAGGAAGAAACGCTGACGATCGATAAGCTGACGGGCGCGGCCGATACCAGTCCCATCATTCGTCTCGTTGACACGACCATCTTTACCGCGTTGCAGCGGCGCGCTTCCGACATTCACATTGAGACGCGGGACGATTCCGTCGTGATCAAGTTCCGTATCGACGGCGTGCTTACGCAGGCCATGCCACCCATTGGCAAAGAGCATCACTCGACCGTGATCTCGCGTATCAAGGTCATGAGCGAGCTGGATATTTCCGAGCGCCGCGTGCCGCAGGACGGACGCTTCCGGGTGAAGTACAACGGGCGCGCCATTGACTTCCGTGTTTCGATTATGCCGTCCATTCACGGCGAAGACGCAGTGCTCCGCGTGCTCGATAAAGAATCGATGAGCGAGAAGTTTCGTTCGCTGACCCTGGAAGTGGTTGGCTTCGACGAGGACGATCTGCGAAAGTTTCGCCGCTATATCAAAGAGCCTTACGGCATGGTGCTGGTCACGGGGCCAACGGGTAGCGGCAAGACGACAACACTCTACGCCGCGGTAAATGAAATCAAGACTGACGAAGACAAAATCATTACGATTGAAGATCCGGTCGAGTACCAGCTTCGCGGCATCACGCAGATTCCGGTCAATGAGAAAAAAGGACTGACCTTCGCTCGCGGATTGCGCTCGATCTTGCGTCATGACCCCGACAAGATCATGGTCGGAGAAATTCGCGACCAGGAGACCGCTCAGATCGCCATTCAGTCCGCGCTTACCGGCCACCTGGTGTTCACAACCGTTCACGCCAACAATGTAGTCGACGTGATCGGGCGCTTCCTCAACATGGGCGTCGAACCATACAACTTTGTTTCGGCACTGAACTGCATTCTGGCGCAGCGCCTGGTTCGATTGATCTGCGAGTCGTGCCGAACGCAGGTGAACTATGCACCCGAAGTGCTGGAGGCCAGCGGGCTGGATCCCGCCCAATGGTCGAAGGTTGCATTGTACGAGGGGCCAGGATGTATCGAATGTGCAGGAACGGGCTTCCGCGGCCGAACCGCAATTCATGAGCTGTTGGACTTGAGCGATCGAATCCGCGAGATGATTTTGTCGAGGAAACCGACGTCAGAAATCCGCCGTGCAGCGCGGGAGGAAGGCATGCGTTTCCTCCGTGAGTCAGCACTGGATAAGGTTCGGCTTGGCTTGACTACTTTAAAAGAAATCAACAAAGTCACGTTCATTGAGGCTATGCGGTAAAAGCAGTGTCCAGTGATCGGTGGCCAGCTGAGACAGTCCCAACTTGACTGCCCCATGGACACTGACCGCTGATATTTGGAGAGAGTTGATTCGAATGAGTTCTGGTTTTGACAAGGCGAGACCGAAGCTGGCATGTGAAATCGCCGCTGACCGGATTCTTGTGGGACGGGTGGCCGAAAACGGCCAAAGTTTAGAGGCTTGCGCCGCTACCGAACTCGCCCCTGGCAGCGTAGTTCCCGACCTGGTCGAGGGAAACCTTCGGCAGCGCGATGCCGTACGACGGGCAATCGAAGAAACGCTGTCCGGCGTGGCGGCACGGACCCACGATGTGATCGCAGTGGTTCCCGACGCTGTGGTGCGGGTGGTTTTGCTGGAGTTCGATACCCTGCCCACCGACTCCGAAGAAGCAGTCAGCGTAGTGCGATTCCGTTTGAAAAAATCTCTGCCGTTTGATGTCGACAAAGCCCGGGTTTCCTACCACGCGCAGAAAGCGAATGATGGCGTTCGGGTCGTGGCGGCAGTGGCCCTTGCCAGCGTGGTGGAGGATTACGAGAGTGCAATCCGCGATGCGGGGTTCAGTCCGGGCGTGGTTTTGCCTTCGATGCTGGCAGCACTGGGCGCTGCCGCGGGGCAGCGTCCTACTCTTGTAGTCAAGGTGGACGCCCGCACCACCAGCATCGCAATCCTCAACACGGACCAACTTCAGCTCTTCCGCACTCTGGAAAATACCCGCGGAGTTACGATCACCGGGGAGCAATTGGCGGAAGAGGTTTATCCTTCGGTGGTGTTCTTTCAAGATACATATCACCTGAACATCGAGAAAATATTCGTCGCGGGGATATCGGACACTGCCGGCGCGGCACCCGCATTGCGCGCACAGACCGGCGCAGATGTGGAAGAATTGGTGACATCTTCACAATTGGGGGTCATCGCTGGAGCTTCGGTTCCGCGGTGGAGAATGGCGGGAGTAGTGGGAGCTTTGATTTCGTAGGTTCAGGATTAGAAATCAGGAGTCACGGATCAGAAGGATCTACTGACCACTGATCCCTGGTCCCTAACCCCTGAATTTAGCTATGCGTCTTGACATCAATCTCGCGAGTCGGCCCTACGAAGATGCGCGGCAATTTTGGCTGCGCTGGGGAACGGGCCTGGCTTTAGCCGTGTTTGTAACGCTGGCGGTAGTGGGGGTCACTATCTCAGACTGGTTCGACGCTCGCCGTGACCATGCCACAATCGCCGCCTATCGCGGCGAGATCGCGCAACGCGACCAAGTCCGCAGACAGGCGGAGGATTTCCTTAACCGGCCGGAGAATCGCACCACGCGAGACCAGTCTCAGTTTGTCAACGAATTGATTGAGCGCAAGGCGCTGTCCTGGACACACGTGCTGGAAGATCTGGAAAACGTGATGCCGGCGCACGTACATCTGGTTGCGATTCGCCCTGAAATGGATGACGACAACCAACTCACACTCCAGTTGCTGGTTGCGGGCGACTCGCGGGAGAAGGCGATCGAACTGGCGCGACGGATGGAAGAGTCGCACCGCTTCACCAGTACTTATATCAAGTCAGAGCATTTTGCGCCCGTAGGTAGTGGAGACAGCGTGCAGTTCGACATTGACGGAGTTTACACGCCTCGGACGAGCGCGGAACCAGCCGCCCCCAAACCGGCAACTGCCAAGCGGAGCGAACCTTAATGCCAGATCTGCGCCAGACCCGGAAAAATATCAAGACAGCCATAGCGCTGCTGGTGGCCGTGGACGTCGTGGCGGCAGTTGTGCTCTTTTCGCCGCTCGTGGGGTCAACCGCATCTCGGCGCGAGGAACTGAATTCGCTGTGGAGTGAACTGCAAACCAAGACCAAACAGGTCGAGCCACTGCGAAATCTTGACAAGAAAGTGATCGTCGCAAACCGCCAGATTACGGAGTTCTACAACAAGCGATTTCCCGGGCAAGATTCGCAGATCGTCACAGAATTCGGCAAACTGGCCGTGGGCAATGGTGTCACGATTGAGCAGGTAAAGTACAAGGTGCAACCCGAAGAGTTCGAGAAACTGCACACCGTCGAGATCGAGGCCGAACTCTCGGGGAACTACGTTGCATTGGCTAAGTTCGTTAATGCGGTCGAGCGTGATGACACGTTTTTCATCATCAATAGCATCGGCTTGGCCAGCGAGCAAAAGGGGTCCATTAAACTCCAACTGAAGCTTGAAACATATTTGAAGGCGGGCGCGTAGTGAAGCTGGGAAGCGAAAATCGAAATCAGTTGATCGCTGCCGCGGTCCTGGGCGTAATCCTGCTTGTGACTGTGGTGCATGAATTCACGCCCTCTTCCTCTACCAACGCGTCGACAACAGCAACGCTTCCGACAACAGGGCTGACTTCTTCCTCAACTGCGGCCAAGCCGGTGCGCCACGGCCCGAGATCTATTCCGGGGAAAAAAGAGCGCGCCCCGCAGAGCCTGGACCCCACGCTGCAATTGGCCCTGCTCGCTTCGGCGGAACAGATCAAGTATGAGGGCTCGGGCAGAAATATTTTCGTCGCCCAGGCGGATGCTCCGATTCCAACACCTCTAGCGCCGGGAGTCACAGATAAGAACGGGGTAAATACAGGGCCGTATACACCACCACCCGTCGCACCCGCGCCACCGATTCCTTTGAAATTTTTCGGCTTCGCCAATAACCCTGGACAGCCGAAGAAAATTTTCCTCTCCAAGGGTGAGGATGTATTTATAGCGGGCGAAGGTGAAATCGTAGACCGCCGCTATAAGGTACTGCGAATTACTCCCACATCGGTGGACATCCAGGACGTGGTCGGCAGCGGTCCGCCGCAGAGCATACCGCTGACGCAGGGATAGAGAAACCAGTGGCCTTGCTTACCAGTGCGCGCAACTCGTCCGGAAGGCGTCGCCGGAATGAGGACGGCTATATCATCCTCACGCTGCTTCTCGTCGTCAGCCTGATGGTAATCGCGGCCACCGTGCTTCTTCCCGTAATCAACTATCAGCTCAGGCGGGACCAGGAACAGGAACTGATCCACCG
>Ga0307474_10000840_pt1 | contig 22066 bp, 25 predicted proteins | sample atmos_gasesECM1C_2_FD_203312 | JGI IMG/M metagenome (GOLD analysis project Ga0307474, IMG submission 203312) | Hardwood forest soil microbial communities from Morgan-Monroe State Forest, Indiana, United States - atmos_gasesECM1C_05 | ecosystem: Environmental > Terrestrial > Soil > Temperate... | reverse complement strand
GCTAAAGCGGTACTTGGTGAAGCGGCTCCAACAACTCGGGCACAAGGTAACTCTAGAGCGGATGGAAGCTGCTTAACCCACCGATTCCCGCAGTTGTTTTCGAGGGAGAAGGTCGATCCCCGATCACCGATGACGCTAAGCAACCGGTGATCAACGCACTCTAAGGCGCAATCACTGAACAGAAACACCTGACCGAACTAATCAAGCAAAGCATCCGGCACGAGGATTTCTCGTTCCTCGATGTTTTCAGCCCGTACGTCACCTATAACCAGGACAACACCTGCCAATGATTCCGCCCGCGCGTGAAAAAGCTTGAGGACGATCGACCGTACGACGGCGCGGACTGGATGGCCGCGATGGGAAAGTCTCCGCTTTGCGGTGAAGAGATTCCAATCGGAAAGTTCTTTGAACGACCGACGTGCCGACTCTGCAAGGGGCGGAGCCAGTACTGAACGCGGGTTCCCTCCGACAGGCCGACACACGGATTCCCGTGGAGGTAATCAGGGCTTTCGTTGAAGAGTTGATGTAGAACACAGGAGGCCGCCGCGTTGGCGTGCAAGCCGACACCATGCCCCTGCAAGCGGATGATTCAGGTCTGTAGGTATTTGGATTCCTATCCTGATCAACAGTCAAGTCTGCAATGCCGTTCAAAAGGGGAGGGGATCCGGCGCACTGGGGTGCCTGAAATTGCACCATGGGTGACGCCTTGTCGATCGTCTCTACCGGAAGGCCATCCCACCCCGCGCCCGCCCGGCGTCCTCAAGCAGAAAACGGACATCTTAGATCTGAAAGTCACACACTGTCGCCCACCCGAACAGGAGTAAACTGGGACTGTACTGCCTGGGGTGGAAGGGCAATGGCCACTCGAACTGCCTTCCTTGTGAGGTTGTCTCGCGTCCTCCCGATCTTGCTGTCTGTGATCTGTCTTCTTGTGCCCGCAGCGGCACAGCACGGAGGCGGAGGTGGCCACTCCGGAGGCGGTCACTTTGGCGGCGGGCACTCTTCCGGCAGGCACTCCGGCGGGAGCCACCCGGGTGGGCACTTCGGCCGGCTACACTTCTGGTCGGGAAAACACCCTCCCCGGCGTGCAGGATTCGGTGCGTCCTCTACTTCGGATGCTTCGCCCCATCCGCCCTTACCCCTGTGGAACCCCACGCCAGCTCGCAAGCCAGCTACTTTACGGATTCCGCCAACGCTTCTCTGGTCTCCGCCACCATTCCCTCTCCGCCCCGACGGCAAAGTTTCTTTCGTTTCGTCTCGTGTGCGCCCTCATCGCGGTTTCTTCTTCAACCGCTTTCCGCGGCTTTCCTCTGGATGCTTCGTCAACGGCGTGAGCCAGGTCTGCTTCTTCGAACCATTCTTCCCGCTTCTTTCCTGCTCCCGTTACTTTGATCCTTCTTATTTCGGCTTCGGCGGAGACTCGCTTGACGTGGACGACGAACTCAATTCCCGGGAGCTCCTGCAGTCGGAAATGTCCGCGATCCCGCCCACTGCCAATTCATCGGATGAGGACACAGCAGAAGGGAATTCGTCCGTGTACCCGGGAGCCACGATTGGCGCGGCGACCGAAGACCGGAGCCTGGGCAAGGGAGTCTTCTTGCTGGTGCTGAACGATGGCACTAGGCGCATCGTAATCGACTACTGGGTCGCTGACGGCTATCTCGAATACATCAGCCCCGACGGCACACGCAGCCACATTCCACTCGAAGGCCTCGACCTGCAAAACACTGTAACCCAAAATGCTCCCCGTGGAGTTCCGTTTGTCCTCCGCTCCACGCCCGCCAGCCTCTGCCACATACCAGAAACTCGTTGTGATTGAAACAACTTGGATCTATGAAGCCGCGGCGCATAGGCGTCGGTGTTATGTTTGCTCTCTTCTTTCAGAGCCACTTCCGATCTCGTGCGGCTTGCAGGCTGAGAATCCTCGCAGCGTAGCCCACTCAAAGCAGGGATTATTAGTGGGGAGGGGCGGCCGGATGAGCCGCCCGCAAGTTAGAACGATTGTGAGAACCGGGCTTCCGGGAATTCACCAACTTGGCTGTGGCCCTGAACTACGGGATCGGCTGCAGGTCCTTGAATGCAGAAGTGCAAGCGTTCGAGAGACTCCAGATGGGTCCGCGGCCGGAATCCTTCGTATTTCGGCTCGAAGTAAAGGTCACGAACAGGCCGGGCAAGGTTTTGCGAGCTTCGAGTCTGCCGTCGACGAACGCGTCAGAGGTCGGCATGGTGCATGTCAATTAGTGGATCGCGAGCGGCGGACAGCTGGGATCTGTGATTTGAAGGACCAAATGGATTTGAGCGGTCTTATAGTCTGTCCGGTTCTGTCGGCGAGCATGAGCCAGCGGCGATCTGAGCAATTGTTCTAAGGCCTGTGCCGCCAGTTCAACCCTGACTGCCTTGCTCACACCAGATGCGGCCCTCCTTGTTTTTCGCTACAATGTCCTCCTCATGAAAGGGGAGTGCTATGGCAAAGAAGAAGATCGATCCACTGAATAAGAAGGCCTATGGCGCGGTCTCGGCTGCGCTCACCGTTGCAGACATTCCTGCCGCGCTCAGCTTTTACCAGAAGGCACTTGGGTTCGCGAAGCGCAGCATCATGAACGCCTCCGATGGTAAGCCCATGCACGCGGAACTGACCTTGCGTGGCACCGTGCTCATGCTGGGCCCCGAGAATGCCGCCATGGGACGACGCACAGCCAAGAATATCGGTGCGTCACCGTCGACTTTGTACCTTTATGTCGAGAACGTGGACAAAGTGGTGGAGAAAGCAACGAAGCTCGGCGCTACCGGTCAGGGCCCGGTGATGGACATGTTTTGGGGCGACCGCGTCGGGACCATCGTCGATCCGGATGGCTACACCTGGATGATCGGTACGCATAAGGCCGAACCGAATGCCAAAGAGATGAAGAAACGGATGCAGGAGATGATGAGGCAGCAGGCCCCGAGTGCGGCTGCGGCGGACTGAGGGTTCACTCAAAAAGAACCGGCTGTGACGTGGTCTCTTGTGGATCTCGAAAATTGCTGAGACCCATGCCGACCAACCGAAGCGCTGCTGCGGCCTGAGATTCACTCGCTCTCGGAGCCTTGAGGGCCGATGTCCGTCAATTCATTAGACGAAGAAGGCGGGATGGTCCTGCGTCAAGCTGCGCGTGAGGATCTTGAACTCCCTCGTCTTGCGCTTGAGAACGACTGTCCGTGGTATCCGCGACTGTTTACCTAGTGCGGGCCAGAGCTTTTCTGCCAGGTGCCGGATCATGGGTTCGGTTTCTGCTAGCAGGAGATCTTCCTGAAAGGTGCCTTCAACCGATATACCGGACCGGCCGACGCAGATGAGGTTTTCGTCGATACCGCGGGCAAGTTCGTACCGGCGCGCACCGTAACGTCCAAACTCACGTTCAAGGTTGGCTCGGTCTAGACTTCGCAATTCACCGACTGTTTTGATTCCGAGCTGTGCTGATTCCTCTTCGTTGATTTTCCCCACTCCGGCAAGCTGGTCTATCCGGACATCTCTGCAACCACCCTGAGAGTGGCGGGAGTGATCGTTTGCGCCTTCACCCGCACACTCGATGGAAGGCAAGCCTTGAGAATCGAGCCCCGATCGGCTCTTCAGCGCAGAGAACGATGCCGACATTTAAGGCGCCGATGATCAATGTCTACCCGCAAACTGATTTTTATCGGCGCACTTTTTCGCAGGTGAGCGAGCCGGGGGGGCGCACTCTAGGAGGTTTTGGAAGATAGCCAACTGTCGAGCCGGTCGGCGAAACTGCGCCCGGACCGGTGTTCCGAGCCATCCTTGAGCTTGACGAGATATTCGCGATTGTCGAGAGATCGAAGTTCGCGAATGCAGCGGGCGCGCACGATGCGCGAGCGATGGATGCGCAGAAATTCAGTGGGATCAAGTTTCTCTTCCAAGGAATTCATAGTCTCGCGCACCAGATGGCAGCCCCCGCCGCTGTGAAGCTCAGCATAATCGCCAGCGGCGGCAATCCATTCGATATCGTTGGTTCGCACCAGTTGAATGCGCGAGCCTACACGCACCGGGAAATGCGTGACATATTTTGCCGGCTTGCGGTCGAGCATGGAAAGAATTCGTTCGGCCATGCGTGTGCGCGAGTCGGCATCACCCGCCTGCCGGGCCCGGCCTACGGCATCGCTAAAGCGCTCGTCGTTAACCGGTTTCAACAGATAATCGAGCGCGTGCACCTCGAACGCGCGCAAGGCGTGCTGCTCGTATGCGGTCAGAAAGATGACCGCCGGCATGCTCTCTTTGGGCAGCGCGCGCAGAACTTCAAAGCCATCCATGCCCGGCATCTGCACGTCGAGGAAGACGACGTCGGGCGTGAGCTCCAGAATTTTTTCGACCGCTGACGCTCCGTCGCCACACTCGCCGACGACTTCGACATCGCGAAATTTCTTCAGCCGGAGAACAACGCCTCGCCGGGCGAGTGGCTCGTCATCGACGATCAGCGCACGCACGCGGCCACCTCTTGCGCTTGAGCGGCTCGGCGCAAGGGCACTTCGATAGTCGCCTCGCAGCCACCTGCTTCCGGCCAGCGTAGCGTGAACAGGTGATCGTCCCCGTACAGCGTCTTCAGCCGCTCTTCCGTATTGGCGAGGCCAATCCCTTTCGCAGACTTGCCCTTGGCACTGCCATTCGATCCGGTGGACCGGTCAGACCGATCTCCGCGCCGCGATCCCGAATTGCGGATGCCGATCTGCAGGCGATCGCTATTCAGCCGGCTCTCGATCCAAATCGTCCCACCTTCGACGATCGGCGCGACTCCATGCCGTACGGCATTCTCGACGAGCGGTTGCAGGAACATTCCGGGCACGATGGCGTCGAGGGTGTCGTCGGCAATCGCTCGCTCTACGCGCAATCTGCCGCCTAGCCGCGTTTGCTCGATCGCGAGATACTGATCGACGAATGCCAACTCTTGCACCAGGGGAGTTTCCGGCGGAGCGTCGTGATCGAGGGTGGTCCGCAGCAGGTCGCCGATCTGCGCCAGCATGCGGGTTGCCGCCGGCGCATCCCCCTCCAACATCAACGTGGAGGCAGCATTCAGCGAATTGAAAAGAAAGTGAGGATTCAGCTGATAACGCAGGGCGCTGAGCCGCGCCTCGCGCGCCTCGGATTCAGCCCGCAGCAGCCGATCTCGTTCCAGCGCCGAGCTCTGCCACTGCTTGATGCTGAGATACAGGGTGCACCACAAGAAAAGAACCACGCTAAACTGCACGGAGTTCGAGGCTAGGTCCCCCCAGTCAAAGGCGCGAAAACGCAAAACCACGAGCGTCGCGGCCACCGCGGTCGCGATTCCCACAATCGCGGACCAGACCGACATGATGAGCCCGAACGCGAGCCAGGAAGGCGAGCGCCGCAGCAGCGCCCGGCACATCGGGTGCAGCACAAAACTTCCGAGAAACATGAAAACGACGCAGATGGAGTTATCGCGTAGCATTCCAGGCTTGCGAAAAAGTTCAGGAATGCAGGCCACCAGCACCACCACATAAAGGCAGATCCCTCCGATGATCTGAAGCCGCCAGAAGGACGGGAAGCGCAATGAATCGTCAGCCATAAACAGCATTCTAGCGCAGCTATGCCCGGTCGCAGCCGCGGTTTACCGCTCCAAACCTGCAGTTCGTCGCATAGTTTGCGCTTCCGGCAGAGTAGGCCAACCGCCCTTGCCCGATCCGGGTTAGCTTGCTTTCTAAGAAGTCATGATTTCCATCAAGGGAGCCACTTGAATATGAAGCCGAGAAACCTATTTGATCCGCTGCTTGATGCACTCAAGCGCTCTCTAGTCAAAAGTTCGAGGAACCTTTCTTATATCGTCGCGGCCATAGCCGTCTTCAACACCCCAGCACCAGCACAAGACAGGCCCGCCCAGCCATCGTTCCCAGATACCGACACCCTGATCTCGCGCGTGGCTAGCCACCAGAAAGATGTCGAGGCGCTGCTCACGCAATACAGGTTCACTGACAAGACCACGCTTTACACTCTCGACAAAGCCGGCACGGTTCGCAGCCAGCACACTGATATGTACTACATCACGCCAACCCCTTACGAAGTGTTGACGCTGCACATCAGCCACGATGGCAAGCCGCTTTCGCAGCAGAATCTTGAACATCAGGAAAAGGAGATCAAGCGCAAGCTGAAGGCCGACCAACGCAAAGCGCAGAAGAATCCCAACCTCCGCCCGAGAGACGCGTTTCTCTTCGCCGATATCATTCTCAAATCACGGTTCGAGCCTTTGAAATGGGAAGACGTGGATGGAACTCCGGCGATTGTCTATTCGTTCATGCAAAAATCACAACCGCTGCGGCACGGCACGAGCGACGAAAAGATCGCCAGCGACGTGAAGGGCAAGATGTGGATCAATCCCGCCGCGGGGGAAGTCGTCCGCATGGAATTCACCAGCGTTTCACCACTGGGCCTGAATTTTCTGGTCAGCGTGAAAAGCTTCCAGGGAGTCGTCGACCAGCGCAAAGTGACTGGAGAAGTATGGCTGCCTAGCCGGCAGGATTTCGTGGCCCAGGGACGTCAGCTCGTTGCTGGTTTCCGCATTCGTCAGGTCAGCGAGTTCTCCGACTACCTCAAAGCTACAAGCGACGTCTTTCAGCAGATCCATCCTCCGAGCACCGCAGCGGAGGGCCCGAAGGCCCAGAACGAAAGCAAGGCGTGAAGTCATGGCCAGCGCACCTGTTCTGACAGAACCAGCGCGCGAGCAAGCGTACCAGCCGCGGATCGCTGTAACTCCGCAGCCGGTCGGTGAGAAGGAACGCATCGTCAGCATCGACGTGCTGCGCGGCTTCGCGCTGCTCGGCATTCTGCCGATGAACATCCAGTATTTCTCGATGATCAGCGCAGCTTATGCGAATCCCACCGCGTACGGAAATATGACCGGCGCGAACTACTGGGTGTGGCTGCTGTGTCACGTTTTTGCGGATGAGAAGTTCATGACGATCTTCTCGATGCTGTTCGGCGTCGGCATCCTTCTGATAACCAGCCGGATTGAGGCCGTCGGCAAGTCCTCAGCTGGTCTGCATTACCGACGCATGGGATGGCTGATCGCCTTCGGCCTGGCGCATGCGTATTTGCTCTGGAGCGGAGACATCCTGGTCACGTATGGATTGTGCGGACTGATCGTCTATCTCTTCCGCAAACTGCGGCCACGCACCCTTCTTGTCGTCGGTCTAATCACGATTTCCGTTGCTCCCGCCGTTTTGACCGGCTACGGTGTCCGGTCGCAGCATTGGACTGCGCAGCAAGTGCAAAGCGCCACCGAAGATTTATGGAAGCCCACGCCCGCCGAAGTCGCGAGCGAAATCAAGGCTTACCGGGGGACATGGCGGGATCAGATGAAGTTTCGCGTACCCGATTCGGTGCAAATGGAAATCACGTTTTTTGTAGGCTTCACTTTTTGGCGCGTCACGGGACTGATGCTCGTGGGCATGGCACTTTTCAAGCTAAGATTTTTGACGGCGAGGCGCCCGGCAGCCCAGTATTGGGTGGTGATTGCCGTAGCCGCGTGCGTTGGCATACCCGTCACACTCTATGGCACGAACCGTGATTTCGCGAACGGTTGGGATTTCCGCTATTCGTTCTTCTATGGCGCACAATTCAACTATTGGGCGAGCATCCTGGTCAGTCTGGGATGGGTGGGCGTCATGATACTCGCGTCCCGTGCGGCGCCGCTATTAGCCATTACGCGCCAGCTGGCGGCCGTGGGTCGCATGGCCTTCACGAACTACATCATGCACACCGTGATCTGCACCACGATTTTTTATGGGCACGGCTTTGGCTTGTTCTCCAAAGTCGAACGCCTCTGGCAATTCTCGATCGTGGTCGCGATATGGGCGGTGCAACTGGTTCTCTCGCCGGTCTGGCTGAAGCATTTTCTGTTTGGTCCGCTGGAGTGGCTGTGGCGATCTCTGACTTACTGGCAATGGGAGCCGTTCCGCCGGTGCACGTCGCCGGTCAGCGATGCCCGGCCTATGCTGACGTAAAGGAGTTTCTTATGACGCTTACGATTTCACATCCGAGAGCCTGCACTCGCCTTGCCTTCGCACTGTTGTGCGCCGCCACGATGTTAGGCCAAACAGCAGTTGCGCAAGCCGCCGGCGATTCACCGCAGAGCCAGAGTGCGGAGAAAAACCGCGTCGCCTTCGCGCACGCCTTGCCGCACTTGGATGGCGATCACGTTAAGGTCACGATCGTTGAGGTTAGCTACGGCCCCGGCGCGTCTTCACCCCCGCATAGTCATCCTTGCCCGGTCATTGGATATGTCATCGCGGGAGCGCTTCGGACCCAGGTTAAAGGCGAGCCAGAGGCGATCTACAAAGAGGGCCAGACTTTCTACGAAGCTCCCAACGGGGTTCACCAGGTCTCGGCCAACGCGAGCACGAAGAGACCGGTCAAGTTCCTGGCGTATTTTGTCTGCGACCACGATACGGAGCTTAGCGTTGCGCCGCTTGAAAACGCGGGCTCGGGAGGGAAGTAATCATGAACAATGCACCCTCGACTGACGCAAGTGTCATCTCTCGTTCGGTCCAAAAAGGCGCGTGCTCTGTAACTGTGGTGCGCGTGGCGACTCTTTATGCTCGGATTGCGCTAGGCGCCGCATTCCTGTCGGCCGTCGCCGACCGCTTCGGCCTCTGGGGAAAATATGGTGGTTGGGGAAATTTTGCCAAATTCACGGAGTACACGGGCCGGGTGAATTCCTTCATGCCGGCCTTCATGATCCCATTTCTGGCGTGGGCGGCTACTGCCGCGGAACTGACAGTGGGAATCGCGCTGATGATTGGAGTCTGGCCGCGCTGGGCCGCCTTCGGCGCAACCACTTTGCTTCTTCTTTTCGGATCGGCGATGGCAATCTCGTTCGGCATTAAGTCTCCGCTGGATTACTCGGTTTTTTCCGCTTCCGCAGCCGCGCTCTTACTGGCATCTCGCCAGTCAGAGAGCGGTACCAAGGTCTAATATCGGGGCTCGAGGAGGTCTTCATGGCAGAAAGCGCAAGGATCGCGTTCCCTTCATCTGCGGCAGTTGCAGAATTGTCTTCCGTCCAGGCAAGAGCGGTGCCGTGGTATGTCTGGTCATCGGCGCTGGCCGTAACCTCGACCACCGTCGGCCTTTACTGGGATATCTCCTGGCACATCGGCATTGGCCGCGACACATTCTGGACGCCCGCGCATCTTGCCATTCAATTCGGCGCAGTGCTTACCGGGTTCTGCTGTGCTTACTTGATTCTGCATACCACGTTCTCGCGCGATAGTACCACCCGAGACCACGCAGTAAAGATTTGGGGATTCCGTGGGCCGCTCGGGGCATTTATCGCTGCCTGGGGCGGCTTTTGCATGCTTACCTCAGCGCCTTTCGATAACTGGTGGCACAACTCGTTCGGACTCGATGTCGCCATTCTCAGCCCGCCGCACGTCGTGCTCATCATCGGAATTTTTGTTATGGGGCTCGGTGGACTGATCCTGACTTCCAGTCAGCTGAACCAGGCGCCTGAAGAGAATCGCCGCAAACTTGACCACCTGTTTCTCTATAACGGTTCGCTGTTGCTGTGCCTGCTGTTCATGCTTGGCCTGGAGTACATCAGCGATCAAACCTTAATGCACAGCGCGATCTACTATCGCGTCCTTGGCATGATTGCTCCGGTTGTGCTGGTTGGCATCGGCCGGGCTTCGGGGCGCCGCTGGGCCGCTGCTACGGTGGCTGCGACCTATTCAGCCTTGTGGCTCGCGGGAAACTGGATTTTCCCGCTATTTCCTGCGCAGGCCAAGCTGGGCCCAGTCTTCACGCCGATTACGCATATGGTCCCGCTGGGCTTTCTTGTACTCGTGCTTCCCGGTGCATTTGCGCTGGATTTCGTTTTCAATCGATTTGCCGGCCACGGCGACACCTGGAAGGCGCTGGTCGGCGGCGCGGCATTCATGGCTGCGAGTCTGGCCACGATTTGGCCTTTCGCTTACTTCCTGATCTCTCCTTACGCACGCAACTGGGTTTTCGCCATGAACGAATTCAGTTACGACACGCCGCCTTCGCAATATCACCTGGCGTGGATGTTTCGCGCCTACGAGCAGTCACGCGTTGAATTTTGGGTGGGCATGCTCATCGCGCTGGTAGTGACGGTTCTTTCCACGCGCATCGGCATGCTCTGGGGAGACTGGATGCAGAGGATTCGCCGCTAACCGTCGGCGTCAGGACGGCGGCGCTATGCTGAGCCAAGCCCATCATGAGGTTTTCTATGCGAGCTTTTCGACTAGCCATTCCGTTGTTGCTGCTGAGCAATTTCGCCCTAGCCCACGTCGGTAGCCCTGACGTTTATTTCGATGGTGCTGCCGGACCTTACCATCTATTGGTCACGGTCAATCCGCCACCCATAGTTCCAGGCATCGCGCAGGTGCAGGTGCGCGTCACGTCGGGCGCGGTCAGCAGCATCAGTATCGCGCCCGTGTATGTGAATGGCAAAGATCAGGGCCTGCCACCTTCAGCGGACGCACTGCAACCCTCCGTAACCGATCCGCAATGGTTCATCGGCAAAGTCTGGATGATGGAGTCGGGCTCGTGGGAAGTGCGCGTCGAAGTTACGGGCGTGCAGGGTACAGGAGAGCTGGCAATCCCGGTTCCCGTGTTCGCGCGCCGCACGCTGTCGATGGAAAAATCCCTAGGCTCCCTACTCGTTGGACTCATGTTGTTTCTGTCGGTCGGCATCGTCGCGATAGCAGGCGCAGCCGCGCGCGAAGGAGGACTGGCGGCGTCCGCCACTCCTTCGGCAGGCAACCGCCGGCTTGGGCGCATCGCGATGGCACTCTCTGCGGTGGCGGTGGTCGCGATTCTTGGGTTGGGCAACTGGTGGTGGAACGTGCAGGCCGCCGATCTGAAGCAAAACACGATTTACAGCGCGCCGCCACTGGGCGTGTCGCTCAGTCGTGCAAAAGACGGAAGCGGCCAGCTCAGCCTGCGCATGGAAGAAGATTCCTGGCATAAGCTCCGCAAAGAGCAATGGTCGATGGGCCTGATTCCCGATCACGGCCACCTGATGCATGCCTTTCTGCTGCGGATTCCGGAGATGGACCGCTTCTACCATCTGCATCCCGAGCAGCAGAGAGATGGATCGTTTACGCTGAAACTGCCGGCCCTCGATGCGGGAAGATACAAAATCTTTGCCGATATCGTGCGCGGCAGCGGATTTCCCGAAACGCTCGTCAGCGAAATCGAGTTGCCGGATGTAAATGGTGGGTTGTTGTCCGGTGACGACTCGAGTGTGAGCGCGGCGGCGTTTGCGTCCCCCAGCCAGAGCATCAACGTGGCTCAGCTTTCGGACGGTTCACGCATGGTCTGGGAGCCGGAGCGTGTTCTGAAGGCCGGGCAGGTGGCCTGGCTGCGCTTCCGCGTGGAAGATGCCGTGCAACATCCTGTGCACGATCTGGAGCCCTACATGGGCATGGCCGGACACGCTGAGTTCGTGCGCTCAGACTTGTCGGTGTTCGCTCACATCCACCCTGGGGGATCGGTTCCGATGGCGTCGCTCATGATTGTGCAGAAGGACTTTGCATCGGTAGCGGATCGCACGTCGACGGCGAAGAATTCCACAGACCAGAATTCGATGGACGGCATGTCGATGACCTCGATGGGTCCGGAGTCGATGAATCAAAGCTCGCCGAGCGACAGGTTAAAGCAGTCGCTCCCCGCCGAAGTGTCGTTTCCCTATGGATTCCCGCAGTCCGGCGACTATCGGCTGTTTGTTCAGGTCAAGCGTCGTGGGAGAGTTGAAACGGGCGTCTTCGACGCACACGTCGGGGGTTGAGTAGCTTGCGTCCCCAGCTGAGATTCAATCTGACCGCCGATCGACCCCAACCGAAATGCAGTCAATAAGCGAGAACGATTTGAATGTTTTCGAGCACGGGCGTAAGCACACCTGAGAGTGTTCCCAGGTCATTGGTCTCACTAGATTCAACTTTCGAGAGGCGCTACTTCTCGCCCGGTGTCACGTGAGTCTGTCTTAGCCTGCAACGTCAGAGTCACCGATCCAGGAGCAGGTCGGCACTTTGAGAACGCCATCGCCCAATCACATTTCCACAAGACGACTTACCGGTACTAATCCCAGGAACCGAGCCCGGACTCATTTTCAACCCCCGTCGGTACCGGGATCCGTAAGTGCCATCTGACGGACCCCGATCGCGGGCACGGTTACAGAATTCCCTGTTGCTTCGCTTGATACACAGTCGGAACCGTCGGGTGGAAGCCGAGAGCACGACTTCGTGATCCATCCATGCGGCCCATCCACGGATCGGTCAAGGGCTGTGCTGACGGCTCGATGGGGGAGCCAACAAGGCTGGCGATCTCGTAGACGGTGGTAGGCGCGTCGTCGACAATGTTGACGATGCGCCCATCCATTACCCCAGTTAGAGCAAGTTCGACCGCGCGTGCAACGTCTCGCTGGTGAACCAGGCTAAACGTCTTCGCCGGGTGCCACTTGAACCTCGCGACCATCTCCGGTACCGCCGCCAGATGCCCGTCCCCATCGCCATAGACAAAGGGCAGACGGAGAATGCTCCAGTTGAGTCCGCTGTAGCGAAGCTCGTTCTCCGCGGCAATCTTGCTTGCGGGATACGCGAGCTTAGGATTGGTCGCGTCATCTTCAAGGCCGGGATGGGATGCGTCCGCATCGTAGACCAGTCCGGTGCTTGCCATGACGAAGCGAGCTTGTGGGGTGTCTACTTTCGCAGCGGCGATCAGGTTTTTTGTGCCATCGAGATTAGCCCGCCAGATGTCATCCTCATTCTGAGTCCGGAAAACCGCAGCAAGATGAACGATCGCCGAAATGTTCTCCACGGCTGGCTTCAACGAAGCCAATTCGAGAAGATCACCTTCCGCGGGCGTAGCTCCAGCGGGAGCTTCTTTGCCAGGCCGCACGAGCGCACGGCAGTCCACATCAGCATCGACGAATCGTCGTAAAAGCCGCGAACCCACGAGTCCCGTTCCACCCGTCACTAAGATTGTCATGCTTGATTTCCTCCACCGGCTCCTGGGTTGGCCCCGGTGACCAGGGCGATGCGTTTGTGTTGCATGCTGTCCTCCTTTACGGTGTGCGGCTGTGTCCTGATATGCTTGAGGGATAGCCGGAACCGTGTTCCATATAGTAATCGGAACACGGTTCCGCTTACAAGCGCTAGCCCATGAAAAAGCGAATTGCAGAACGAACCGAAGATCAGGAGCTCGAAAACGGCAAGCCTCGCCACATGCGCGTCGATGGGCAGCGCAAGATGAGTTCAATACTTGAGGCGGGGATGGAGGTCTTTGCAAAGTCAGGAGTTGATGCGCCGGTCCGTGAGATTGCGAAAAGAGCAGGCGTCGGCTTGGGCACGGTTTACCGTCATTTCCCGCAGAGATCGGATCTCATCGTAGCGGTCTTTCGGACCCAAATGGATGCTTGCGCCGATGCGGCCCCTGACCTCGCAAGCAAGTACGAGCCTGGTGAGGCATTGGCTCGCTGGATGCAACGCTACATGGATTTCGTCGCTACCAAGCGAGGGCTTGCAGCCGCGCTGCACTCGGGCGACCCAGCCTATAGTGCTCTGCCTGGATACTTCGACAAACGCCTGCGGCCAGCACTCAAAACGTTGCTGGAAGCGGCCGTTGCAGCGAGAGTAGTGCGCCCAGGTATTGAAGCCGACGATCTGTTACGAGCGGTCGCGACCTTATGCCACGGACCACACGGGGAAGAGCCCGTCTATGCGCGCAGAATGGTCGAATTGCTGGTAGATGGCCTACGTTATGGGGCGAGCGCACGAATCGACAAGTCTCTAAAACCCAACGCTGGCAGGAATCGGAAGGCGCCCGCAAAGTGAGCCTTCCTAAGCCTTGCATCAGCGCTTTGCTCTGTTGGCTTCAACCGAGGATCGCGCCTGGATTGATCCTTCCTTGCTTTCTACGATGGCAGCCGAGTCCATGATTAACCCCACCGCCACACCATTTCGATTCTTCTTGCTTGGCGCCACGGGCCGCACGGGCTTGCCTTTCCTGGCGCAGGCACTCGCTCGTGGTCATGTTGTGACCATCTTCGTTCGCGACGTATCGAAGCTCCCTGTTGCTTTGGTCTCACATCCGCGTCTGCGTACCTTCGCCGGCGAACTGCATGAGGCCGACAAGATGGCGCGTGCGATGGGCGAGGCGAATCCAGATGTGGTGTTCGTTATGCTGGCGTCGGAGACTGCACCTTACACGGCGGTTTCCACAGGCACGCACAGCGCGTTGCAGGCCATCGCTGCGGTCAAACCAAATCCCATGCCGTTCATAAGTATCGCCGCCTGGGGACTCGGTCCAACTGGGGACTATATAACTGGCTTCTTTACGCGCCCGTTGGTAGGTATCGCAAAGACGTTGTTCTGGTCGAAACCTCACGCTGATTTTGAGAGGCAGTTGGCGGAGATAGAAGAAGCGAGGAACCAAGGGCTCATCCGGCCGATTCTCATCTTGCCGCCTCTGCTCAACAACAGGGAAAAGACAGATACCTACCTGTCGGGCGAGGCCAGTACGATAAAAGATGCGATGGGTGTGACAAGCTTTGTGAGCAGGGCCTCTATGGCCGACCTCTGCCTGAGGTTGGGGGAGAAGGCGGCGTCGGGAGAGGAAGTGCCGCAATGGGTCGGCATCACAAATCCGTAGTGATCAGCCGTGTTCACCGAAGTTCCCCGCAGTCATCTTTTCGGCAACTTCGAGCCTTAAGGTCAAACGTCGTTCCCCGACAGCTCTTTGAGTTTCAGGTTTTCTCTCGGTTGGACTGGCGGACAAACTTCAGGATTTGTAGTGAAGAGAACGCGACCTCCCGTTACCAATCTGGCCAACTTCCTCGAAGCCCGTTTCTGGATAAGTTCTCTCTGGCCGACGATTCGGGAGTTACTATGTGATGGGTTAGTGGGAAGCTGCCGATATCACGGCAGGAGTCCGCGGGATGACGCGAAAGAAGGAGCTACGGAGACAGGAGAAGATGGCCAAATACGTGATTCAAGCTAAGCGTGGTGCACCGCCGGGAGGAGCTTATTCCCAGGGATGGCGGGCCGGTGATTTCGTCTTCATTAGCGGAACGGGTCCGATCGACCCGGTCGATGGCGGGCTCGTCGGCGACAGCATTGAGCAGCAGGCGGAGCAGACCATTGATAACATTGTTGCCATTCTCGAGGCGGACGGAGCTTCTCTTCGCGATGTGGTGAAGGTCCAGGTACACCTGAGTGATACGAGTTTGTTCGCGCGCTACAACGCGGTTTACGCGCGACGTTTTTCGCCGCCGTATCCGGCCCGCACCACGGTAGGCAGCGATCTTGGTCACACTCCCGGCATGCTGATCGAAATCGACTGCGTTGCGTACAGTGTGAAGAAAACGGGCCCGAAACCGGTTCCTGGGGCAAAGAAGAAGACAAAAAAGAAAGCGGGCCGCCGAAACAAATAAAATCTCCGCCCTGTCGCAAAAAACGCCACGAGGACGGGCTACTCTGACGCAGGCTCCCGCGCGCAATTTCTTTCCCAGACTGTCCGCCTAAACTGGCTCGGTAGCCGCGAGACCCATTGGGGACTTGGGCAACGCTAACGTCGGCAGCAGCGGCGCTTCGCGTCCGCGGGCGGTAACTTTCTCTACTGATTCGATCCGGCCGTCCCGCGCGAGGAGCGCGGAATCAAAGTTGTTCACCGTGGGGCAGACGTGGCGCGGTAGGAGATAGAGCGCTTCGCCTACCTGCGGACCCGAGGCTTCGCGGTTCAATGCCATCGGAAGATGCTCTTCACTGGGCGCGAGAGGCGCCAGTTCTGGATGTCCGGCGACCACGCACGTGGGCACGCCAGCATCGGCCGAGACAGCTTTGTGGCCCGCATCGCAGGTGATGATTCCGTCGTTTGGCCGGCTGACCACGCGTGCTAATACCAGCGCCGCTGGCGCGTAGCCGTATTCAGCGGGAAGTTGCGCCAGAGTTGTGGCATCACAATAGACAATTGTTCCAGGCGAGACTCGGTGGATGAACCCTGCGCCGTGAAAACCTTTGTACGCGAGAGAGCAGGGGAACGTCGGCGTCCCTGCGGTGATGACTTCCGGCACGCTCATCCCGCTGTCCTGGATCGCGATCACAAGTTTCAGCAAACAATCGTAGCCGGCATGCGCCGCTGCTGTCCGTTCGGGCTCGTCGAGCCCCCCGTGCTGACCGTCATAGTAGTGCAGGCCCCTGAATTGCAGCTCCACTTCTTCAACAGCATGCACAAGGCGAACCACTTTGTCGGTCTGGTCCTGTTCCACTCCTGTTCGATTCATGCCAGGATTTATGTCGACAAACACGCCGAGTGAGCTGCCTCGCCATTGCCGTAGCTGCTCTTCGTCGTCGACCAGAACAGAAATCCGGACCCGCGGGAACTGATTCGCTATTGCGAGCACGCGGCGTGCATTTGCTCCCACCACCGGGTAGGCAAGAAGGACGTCAGCTGCTCCGCTGTAGCAAGCTACCAGCAGTTCGAGCGTGGTTGCGCACTTGAAACTCCGGACACACCGCTCGACAAGCATGCGAAGCGTGTAGGCCAGCTTTGCGGTCTTGATGTGCGCACGCCAGCGATCCGGATCGCCTCCGAGCAGATGCAAAGTCCGCGCAATGTTTGACGCCACGATTTCCGGATAGACGACAAGCGCAGGAGTAAGGACGTCTTCAATGCCGGCCACGCGATGACGTTCGTCCCAGGCAAACTCCCTCATCATGAATTTATGCGCTGCCATCGCAGCTTCAATCATATCGCGCAAACTTGAATCAGCGCTAGGCTCCGTGTATTTCCCGTCCGCAACGGAATGACAGGACTGTCCGGAAGCACGCGGCATTTCTTTGGCGACTGACTCTTGCCTTGGAACTGAGTCACCGGGCGGGCCGTGGGCAATCTCCAAAGGGAGACCACTACCCACCCGCGGGTCGTTGACCAATCTTCGTTGCTGCTAGTAGGCTCTGACTTCCGCGATGTTGGCTAGCAATCCATCTGACCATTCCGAGCGAAGTAATTTGGTTCGTGGCCTGGGTCTTGGGTCGGCGATCGCCATCGTCATTGGCGACACGATTGGGACGGGGGTTTTTCTTGTCGCTAGCGACATGGCGCGCGCCGTGGGCTCCGCGACACTGGTCTTGATCGCCTGGGTCCTCGGCCTGCTTATCGTGCTTTTGGGTGCCTTCTGCTATGCCGAACTCGGTGCGGCTTTTCCGAAGGCCGGTGGCCCCTACGTCTACCTTGGCCGTGGGCTCGGCCCTCTCTGGGGATTTCTCTTTGGCTGGATGAGTTCATTTCTCGAGCGGCCAGTCGCCATGGCCACTCTTGCGGCGGGTTTCGTGCGGTTCCTGGGATTCTTGTTTCCCATCATAAACACGCCTTTATTCAGTAGTCACATCGAGCGTTACCAATTCACGTTCACGACTGCCCAGCCGATTGCGGCGTTGATCGTGGTGATCGTGACGGCGGTAAATTATTTTAGTGTGCGGATGGGTGGCGCTATCCAGGTGCTGCTGACGTCGCTCAAGATGGGCACAATCCTGGTCATTGTTGTCGGAGGAGTAGTGTTCGGAACAAAACACGTCGGCTCAACTGTGCCAGCGATAAGATCGGTCAGCTTGGGAACGATTGGTGCCTTGCTGACAGCGCTCGTTCCTGCGATGTGGGCGTACAACGGATTTAACGATCTGGGAGATCTGGGGGAAGAGATTGTACAGCCGCAGAAGAACATCCCCAGAGCCATTATTTTTGGGCTGCTCACTGTGGGTGGGCTGTATTTGATGGCGAATGTTGTGTACTTTCATGTGTTGCCATTCGCACAGGTGGCGGCGTCCCAGCATGTTGCGTCGGAGGTAGTGCAATCGTTGAGTAATTCGCGCGGCGCAGCTTGGCTCACTGTCGCCATGGCCGTGTCGGCGCTTGGGGCGCTGCACGTCGTGGTCTTGACCGGTGCTCGCATCCCCTATGCCATGGCGCGCGACGGGTTGTTCTTCCGTTTCGCGGAGCGCCTTCATCCTTCCCTTCATACGCCCACCGGCGCGTTGGTTTTCCTTGGCTCGATCGCTGCGTTGCTGGCGCTCAGTGGGACGTTCGAGGAACTCTATTCACTGTTTGTCTTTGCCGTGTGGATCTTTTTTGGCTTAGTGGCGATTGCCCTGATACGTTTACGCCAAAAAGAGCCGAATCTGGTTCGGCCTTACCGCGCCTGGGGATATCCCTGGACACCGCTCATCTTTTTGGCTGCCGCGATGGCTTTGACGGTCAACTTGTGGATGGTCCGCCCCGTACGTTCCACGCTAGGGCTGGGAGTGATTGTTCTCGGTATTCCGTTCTTCTATCGCTGGCACAAACGGGCTCGTGCCGCAGGCATACATTCCGGACGGAACTAGTGGAAACGACTTCGAGTGTTTCGCCAGCACAGGGGTGAACACGCCTGTGACAATATCTCCGAACTTTGGCTGCTGTGAGGTTTAGACTTCCTCGAATCCGACGTCTGAGGAATGACTTCCTGTTTGCCCAGTCATCCACCCCAGAATCGATGCCAAATGCGGTGACACACGACGAGCCGACTGCGCATGACTAATCGGGGTAAGCTTGGCATTTGTTACCCCCATATGGCCAAATTTCTGCTCCTGATCATCCGACTTCCTACGGCTAGCTTCTGTGCAACGCTCAGTTACTCCGGTTTTTGTGTCGTGGTAATCGGGCGATGACGCGGCACGCCCGGCGGGGCTGATCTCGCGAATAATAATAGAGATAGGGCAGCAGGTCTGACCCCCGCCGCCCTTACCAACGCTGGATCAACTTCCCTCAGAGCAGATCGCCGACCTTCGTGGCCATGGTGATGCGTGTCGCCCTGATCACACCTGTGAAGCTAGTGGATATGTTTTCCGAGGTATCGCAGAAACGCAAGAACTCGCGCCGGCTGCTGCTGAATACGGGTCAGCACGCCGTCGTTACGCAGCTCAAGCGTCTGCTCGTCGAGCTCAAAATTTCTGAATCGAATGACAGACATGGCGGAGAAAGAAGGGCAACCGAAGCTTCCGCGATTTCTGGCGATGTTGGTAGGGTAAGTTCGCGACTTTTACGCCGCATTGCCTCGCAAATATTTGCGGTTTCACGCATTTAAGTGAGACTGGCGCGGCATAATCCGGGTATCGGCATTAAGGCTATCTCAATCTAAAGTAGGAAGTCGGCGTGGTACCGAGGACCTTCCGGAACATGGCAATGAAAGCGCTCGGTGTACTGTACCCAGATTCCAGAGCGGCATGCGTCACCTTTGCGCCCTCAGCTAAGAAACGCATTCCTTGCATGAGCCGAAGTTGCTGTCGCCATTTTCCGAAGGTCATGCCGATTTCTTTTTGGAAGAGTCTCTCGATGGACCTCTTGCTGGCACCGGCCACCCTGCAAAGCTGAGCGAGCGTTCGGGCATCGCCGGGGTCTCGCACAAGAATCTCTGCAATACGGACAGCTCTCGGATCTGACAAATGAGGTAGTTGCAAAGGGACCATCCGCACCGCTTCCAATTGATGAAGGATGATCCCGATCAAGTGTTCTTGCCATTTCACCGTTGTCTTCAAGGCTGGCAAAGTACAAGCGTAAAGAATGAGTTCCTTCAGCAATGTTGAGACGCTGATCACACAGCAGTCGCGTGGCAGCCCTCTGGCGATCCGGGGTTTCAAATAGAGGGTTCGCATCGCGACTGCGCCCGACATCGTGATTGTGTGCGAGACCTCCGCCCGTATCCATACCGCACGGTTGGGTGGGACTACCCAGGTCCCGTCGCGAGTGCGAATTGTCATCACGCCGTGCGATGCATAGACCAGTTGATCTCGATCATGGAAATGCAAAGGTATTACGTGGCCCGCCGCATAGTCGCGCGTGAGGGTTGTGACCGCGGAGGTACGATCAGACGACCGATCGAAAGTTCCATTTTGCCGCTTTTGCGACATCCATTGTCACATTATCGAATGCACGCAGAAGGTACAACCGGTAGCGTGAGGGCTAAGTTCAAACTGCCTGAGGGGTTATGAATCGCTTGCATCAATGGCTCTGCCGATCGGATCGTTGGCGTGCAACCGTTCGCGAGCGAGTGCCCTGGGTTCTGGACCACACGGATCTCGGACCCAATGTGTTGGAACTCGGACCTGGGCCGAGTTTAACCACCGATCTACTGCGGATGGCGGTCCGGCGACTGACCGCTCTCGAGCTCGATCCAAAGCTTGCGAACGCGCTGACTTCACGCCTGCGAGGAAGCAACGTGGAGGTGATCGAGGGAAATGCCACGCGGATGCCGTTTGTGGGCTCAGAGTTTTCGGGGGCCATCTCGTTCACTATGCTTCATCATGTCCCGTCTCGCGAACTTCAAGACCAAGTTCTTCGTGAAGTGTTCCGCGTTCTCCGGCCAGGCGGTTTTTTTGTAGGCAGCGACAGCAGACAAAGCCTGCTCATGCGGCTGATTCACATCGGGGACACACTGGTTCCCGTTGATCCCGACAGCTTTGGTACGCGCCTTGAATCCGCCGGATTCGAGGTTCATGCCGTCGAAAAGGGTGCGGCGGCGTTTCGTTTCTGCGCGAGACGACCTTTATCGGAGGTAGAGAAAGATCGAGCGTCCTCCCGGAAAGGGAGCGTTCTTAACTAAGTTGTAATTAAGGAGAACCCTATGAAGCATTCGACGAATGCGAAAGCCGGCTCATTGCGCTGTGCTATTTTCCTGATCGCTGTCGTGTTCTTTGTGACTACGCCCGCAATCCCCGTGCGGGCCGGAGCGAACTCGGGCGAATGTTCCACAAACCCCGCCAACCGGGGGCTTGACTTTTGGTTGGGCAACTGGACGGTAACTTATCCCGGTGCGACGTTCAGCGCAACCAGCACGGTTTCGCTCGATCTGGACAGGTGCCTGGTCGTCGAGAACTGGAACGGAGGCAAGGGACACAGCGGCAAGAACATGCTCGCATATAGCGTCGATGACAAGAGCTGGCATGGCATGTTCGCTGATAACGAAGGTCGCGTGCACGTGTTCGCAGGCAAAGTAACCTCGAGTGTGGCGGAGTTTCAGGGCCCGAGTGTCGGCCCCAATGGGGAAGCCGTCCTCAATCGGATTAAGGTGACCCGCGAGACGCCGGACGAAGTCGAGCAACGATGGGAGAAGTCAACCGACAACGGCACAACCTGGAAGACAGTCTTCCAGGGCAAATATTCACGAAGAAAATCTTAGAAGTGAGACTGCCGCTCAGGAGTTGTGCCATGCACGGCATCGTCTGCTGGTCGGTTGTAGCGCCTCTGCCGTTGAATTTGGCTCAGTGCCGCTCGGCAACGTCCAGCGAAACCGCTCCCGTCGTCAAACTGGCATTTCTCGGTGTTCCATTCGCGGCGCCGCCAACGGGTCCCGGCATTGGAAACCGCCAATAGCGGTGCCGAAGTGGACTGGAACGCGCAAAACTGTGACCCTTGGTTCGCCTGGCGCACAACTTTAGCGCGATGGTTTCCTACATTGAGGGCAATGAAGACTGTCTCTGTCTGAACGTCTGGACCACTGAACAGTCTCTCCGATTCGATGGACCTGCTCATCCCATTGACGGTACTAATGTCCGGCTAGGCGATATACCGGCCTCCCAACCTCATCGCGATGGCCGAAAGCGCGTCAACGGATCAAGCCGCTGGCGTCAAACTTTGCGCAACTGAACTCTTTCGGGCTCGCTTTGAATCGCCGCCTGAACAGTGTTGCAAAATACTGACTGGAGGAGAAACCGCAAGCGAAAGCAACCTCGGTAACACTCTTGGAAGGAGCCTCTCGCAGCAGTTCTGCCGCAAGGCCAAGCCTGCGATGATTCAAGTAGTGCATGGGCGCCATGTTAGTCAACTGTCGAACGTAGTACACAAACTGTGTGCTCTTCAACCCGCAGTCCGCGGCCATCATTTCAACAGTCCACGCGAAGGCCAGATTGTCCCGATGAGCGACCAAGTCATCCAGGAACAACTGAACAGTGCGGCGCGAACCGGCGAGGAAAGGATCAAGACGAAGGTGCTGGCTGCGAAGGAGATCCAATATGA
>Ga0307474_10000839_pt1 | contig 22077 bp, 19 predicted proteins | sample atmos_gasesECM1C_2_FD_203312 | JGI IMG/M metagenome (GOLD analysis project Ga0307474, IMG submission 203312) | Hardwood forest soil microbial communities from Morgan-Monroe State Forest, Indiana, United States - atmos_gasesECM1C_05 | ecosystem: Environmental > Terrestrial > Soil > Temperate... | reverse complement strand
GAGCGAAATGGCGCTTTTGTAAGCTCAAAAAGCGTCAGCGGAGAGTCTCGCCCAAATTCGCTTGACAGCGTGCACCGTCGTTAGAGACAGGATGACAGAGCAATAATGCGCCGCCCACCCATCACTACATCTCCGGAATTGTCCACTCCAGCAACTCCCGCGCGTTCACGATCAAAGTCTGCCGCCACTGCTTGGGGAAATGACGTTTGTTGCCGGTGATCAGGTAGTCTGCCTTTGCGGCTTCCGCGCATTCCAGAAAGCGGTTGTCGCCAGGATCGCGAGCTACGTTGATCTGCCCGTAAGGAGCCACGACTCGCGCTGCAGCCCTCAACAGAAGCAGCGAATCCGAGACGCTCCGAGGTTTCAAGCGGAACTTGGGCCGCCGCAACACACTCGCATACTCCCCCAGAATCGCTTCCGAGACGAACATCCGCAACTTGCCTGAGAGCGCCAAGTCAAGAACGCTCCGCTCATAACCTTCGTCGTTCAAATGCGCTGACACAACGACATTCGTGTCTAGAACCACTCGAATGGTCCGCATGGAACTAGAGCGATTGCTCTTTGCGGTAGGCGCGAATTTCGCGATTGATATCGCGGAGGGAGAGCTTGTTGGTGCCATTCTTCCGCGACGCAGCACGGATGGCGGCAAGCACCTTCTTTTCGGGAGCGATGGTCTTAATAAAGTCCTTGATTCCCATAATCACGACCTGCGGTTCGCCGCGCCGGTCCACGACGAACCTTTGATTCTCGGTCCGAGCCCGGCGCATAATTTGCCCCAACTGCGTCCGCGCCGCCAGCGCGGAAACGATCTTAGGCACGGAATTGGAAGAAGTCGCCATGAAACGATTAATTAGTTCGTTCGATTATACCTCGATGGGGTTTACGCCAACACTCTCAACTATTTGCCAGAGTTCCCTGAAATGAGCAATCGTGGGTTCCGCTGGTAGGGATACTTCCACTGTGTCGCGCGCTTCGCGACCGACAACTCCGCTCCGAATGACAGCGGCGCTAAGGGTCCCCCATGTCACCCATGTGAATCTGCGGGAACGTTACCGTAGTACTGCTGTCATTCCCATTTTCGAATGCTAGCCTTTTCGGCAGATGTAAGGCCGCAGATGTAGGGGCCGAAGATCAGTGGCAAAGGATCGAGCACATGTTCTTCTTATTTGGTGTCAGGAATAAAGCCAAGGCAATCGGACAAACGGAGCGCCCCTGCGCTAAGTGCGCGCGAGCTACCATGCAGACTGTGGTTGAGTCTCAACGGCGGTTCACTCTGTTTTTCATACCCGTAATCCCCCTCGGAAGCAGCCTCGTAGTCCGCTGCAACCTGTGCGGTCTGACGCTGAAGGGCTCTCCAGAATTGAAAAATCAGCTCGCCTCGCGAGCGATGGCCGCAGGAGCCTAGGCCTCAGAATGCTGCTGGGCGGCCTCACATGTGATGCGTCGGCTTCGTGATGTTTCACGTTCTCTGGGGGCACTGGATTCCACGGTCCAGTCCGTTTCTTGATTTTTCTTAGTCATTGCGCACCCGCGCCATCCTGAGCGGAAGCGACTGCTTCGCGAATGCCAGCTCCACCCGGATGACATGAGAAGGAGCATCGTTCGCACTGCCCCACAACGCGATGCTTCCTATTGCAAAATGGGGATTACGGCTTCAATCAAAGTTCCGGGCTCGGCGCGGAGGATATTTACTTCGCCGCCCAGCTGTTTTATGCGCTCTCTCATGCCGCCAATGCCCACACCTGTCCCAAAAGCCGCTTTGCCCAATGCTTCATTGATCGGCATACCTATGCCGAAATCGCGGACTCTGATAAATACGCGATCGGTTTGTTGATGAATCTCTACGCGCGCGTCTGGACTACGAGAGTGCCGGTGAACATTGGTGATGGCTTCCTGAACGACTCGAAAAACCGAGGTCTCGATTTCCCTACTGAGCCGCGGAAAAGGAATCGGCTTGCAGTCGACAGAGATCCGCAGGTCGCTTCTCTTTTTGAAACCCTCCGCATACAGGTGCAACGCTGCAATCAAGCCGGATTCGTCAAGAAGCGGCGGATGTAAGACGTAGGAAATATTGCGCACCTTCGCCAGCGCACTCTCCGTCAACTGGATAGCCTCGCCACGCGAGTCGAATTCGCTTGCGGTGTCCAGATGCATCTTGAGAGCAACGAGCACCTGCCCAAGGTCATCGTGCATTTCCCGGGCGATTCGACGCCGTTCCTCATCCTGAATGCGTACCAGCTGTCCGGACAAGCGTTGTAATTCGAGGTTCCGATGTTCGAGCTGAGAGCGAGATTCCGCTAATTGCGCCATCCGGGTTCGAAGCTCTTTATTCAACTCCTGTGTCCGTTCTTCGAGTGCCCTTCGTTCAGTCAGGTCGCGAGTAACCTTCGAGAACCCGCGCAATTCTCCTGACCCTTCGTTGCGCAGAGCCGTGATTACGACTGAGGCCCAGAACGTGGTCCCATCCTTTCTCACACGCCAGCCTTCGTCGGCGAAGCGCCCAATGGACGCCGCAATTTCCAGTTCTCGCTGCGGCCAGGCGCTCTCCCTCGCCTCCCGGGCATAGAATTGCGAGAAGTGCTCGCCGATGATTTCAGAGGCCGTGTAGCCCTTGATCCGCTCCGCACCCGCGTTCCAGGTCATAACTCTGCCTTCGGGGCTCAACAGGAAGATTGCATAATCCTGAACGCTTTCGACCAGGAGACGAAAAATCTCGTCAGATGGGGGCTGGACCTCGTCGATGGGTAGTTCCTGTTCGCTTATGCTTTTAGACATCGACCCTCAAAGTGAACGGCTTATAGACCGCTGGAAACCAAGGCGAAATTTCCTCTCAAAGTAGCGAGAATAGGGCATGCAAACGCCCCTCTAAATACAGGGTTTCGTGTAGTGAGCCCTATTCGATCTCGGGCCTCCACAACGGCTCCCCGCCCAGAGAGTGATAGAAGCCCCAGCCTGCCAGCGCCACCACGCTGAGCAGCGCGAGGATCGACGTCGGCATGTACCACGCCGAAAAGTCGCCCGACAACGGAAGGTTAGATGTCATATTAACGGTAAAAATGGCGCAAACCAGCGGCACCAGCCCAAAGCGATAGACGATGAGCACGGCGACTGCGTAAATGATAATTTCTGACGGTACTTCGATCCATGGATGCGGGTTTGAAAGACCCCGCGGCAGCGCGAAAATCAGCACGAATACGACTGCAGCCAGCCAGTCCTTTCGCAGCACGACTTTCATCAGGAGAAGTAGGAAAAAGAACTCCAGCGTCGCCAGGATCGAGTTGGGAATCTGCTTCAACCATGCTCCCAACGCAAAGCGGCCGCCCAGCAGGAAATCCGTCGAGCTCAGCCCCGGCGATGCTCCCAGACGAGCCAATGGGATAAAACGGACCTGAAAAATCAGAATCCAAACAATACCCAGCATGACGCCGAATAAGATATCGCGGCCCACCAGTGGATCGCGGAATTGTCCGGACACCAAACGGCTCCAGGAGATGACTGCCTGTGGCCAGCGCCGCCGCACCCAGGGCTCCAGCGCCATGTAAGTCATCCAGGTAATGCCGCTGACACACAAACCCAAACTGACCGTCAGGATGAACAGGCCGAAAGTGTCGAGGCTGGGCACCAGATGTCCACGGCACAGCCAGAGCAAAACCTCAAGGGCAAACATCACCGAAGCCAGCCGCAATGCGCCTTCACGGTCTCCCCGGCCCTGCCGGTAGTTCCGCCGGGCCAGAAAAACAGCGCCAGACAAAACCACCAGAAGGATGACCAGCCCTAATATCTGTCCCGTTTTCTTTCCTAGCGAATCTTCTGGATTTTTCATTCGGTCGGGCTTTGTCCAGTCGCTCACTAGCGAGAAAAAAACAGGCCTGCCCCGCCATGATGCCGCTTCCACACGGAGGGGCCGCGCCGTTCCAGGCCAGTTACCTGTCCAGGCCATGCGCGTGTCTGACGCCGCCAGCGAAGTCCACGCCGGCTCCGCCTTTTTAAACTTGTCGGGATCGAGGCCGGCGGCAGCAAACAGCATGTTCCAGTCCTGCGCCACGGCGTTCGTGCCCGGATCCTCCTTCTGCGGTGGGATTGCTTCGAAATATGTAAGCTGCCCCTGGGGATCAAGTTCGACGCGAATCATCCCCGACAGAGTCGGTGGCGGATCTGCCTCTTCGAGAATGTCGGGACTGAACCAATCATGAAAATCGGTGGGCAGCATATACTGCGGGCTCTGCCGGTACCAATACCGAAGCAGCGACGGACGCGCCGCCAACACAGCATTCCAGTCGGGCTGGGGCTTGTCGTTTTTCTCGACGTACTCCTCGAAGTCACTGTTTTCGTCGAAGCCGAAGCCGCTATCGATCGGGCGGTCGGGATATCCCAGACGCGCAACAATCTCCCGTGCTTTTTGCGTAAGCACCTCGGGCGTCAAATCGAGTTGCATTTTTGCCAGCCCGCCGTAGTGCACACCAAGAAAAGCGGAAAGACTCAAAGCAAGCAGCACACCCGCGAAGCACGCCACAGCTACGCGCGGCCGAAGCCCTGCAGTCTCGCCGGATGCAGCAACCATCTGCGGCGAAGGCGTTTCACCCGCCGCCAGCGCCGCCGCCAGCGGATCGCCGCCGGGCAGAGCTGCGGCCACGCTAAGAACGGTCGCGGGCCGCGCCGAAGGCTCATTCTCCAGGCAACGCAGGATTACCCGTTCGATGACCGGATTCAGGTCTTTAACCACCGATGACGGGCGGCTTAACGTTCTGTCGTGCGTCGATCGGTCGGCACGAGCCTTCGATTTCTCGCCGGGCTTCTCGAAAGCTCGTTTGCCAGTGAAAACTTCGTACAACACCAGCCCTAGAGAATAAATATCGCTGCGTGTGGTGACTTCTTTTCCCGCCAACTGCTCGGGCGCCATGTAAGCTGGCGTTCCGCTGCGCACTTCGGCGCCCTGAATCTGATCGGCGATACCGGCCAATCCGAAATCAGTAATCACCACTTGCCCGCGCCCATCCAGCATGATGTTCGCCGGTTTCAGATCGCGGTGAAGAACTCCTTTTGCGTGTGCCGCAGCCAGTCCAGCACACATTTGCCGGGCAATGTCGAGTGCCTTGTCCTCCGGGAGGCGGCCAATGCGCCGCAGCAGTGAAGCCAGGTCTTCCCCGTCGACGTACTCCATGGTGAAAAAGGTGTGACCTTCCATGTCGCCGACGTCGTAGACCCGGCAAACATTCGGATGAGATACACGCCGCGCCACCCGAACTTCATTCTTGAACCGCTCCAGCAATCCTTGATCGCGCGCGGCTTCTTCGGGCAAGAACTTGAGAGCCACGGGTTGGCCGAGCGTCAGGTCGTCTGCGCGATAGACCTCGCCCATTCCCCCTTTTCCCAGGAGAGCAACAATGCGGTAGCGCCCCGCAAGCAATCGCCCCGGCAGAAAACGCCCTTCGCTCAGATATGCAGCGGAACTCGATGGCCGCGAGGATGGATTGGAACCCGGCTTCGGCGGCAATGGCGACGTGGCCGTGGCGAAGTCGAGCGTGGCTAGATCGTCGTGCGCGCTGGCCGCTCCACAAGCCGAACAAAAGCGCGCGCTTACAGGGACTTCAGTACCGCAGGATGAACAGTTGGCCATGAATTTTTCCGGATACAGTCTACCTCGCCGAGATCAACGGGAGCACCAACCTCGAACCTCGGGCCTCAGACTTCGTACCTCAGATCTCTTCAGACCGCGGACCTTAGCCTTCGGGGGGAGATCTCTCCTTCTTGAGCCTGGGCCGAGATTCGACGTCCGAAGTCCGAGGTCGGCTGTATTACCATCCAGACGATGAACTTGCTGCGTCGTTGGATGGCGGATCCTTTAACTTTGCTATGTCTTGCGGCGGCCTTGCTCGCTTTTGTGGTGCAGTCGGGCGAACTCGGCACTGCCGACACCATGCACCGTCTGCAAACCACGCACTGGCTCTGGACCTCCGAGCCGCAGGTCTTTCCCAACGAATATCCCGAATTCGGCCTGCACGGCCGCGGCGGTCAACTCTACAGCTGGTATGGAATCGGGCAGTCCCTGCTCATGCTGCCTCCCGATCTTGTCGGTACGTGGATCGCGCACTGGCAAATTTTTTCTGGTTACGGCGATGACCCCGCCGTCCGGAGCATCGTCGTCAGCTACTGCACGAGCATTCTGGTCAGCGTTTTCACTGCGTTGTTGAGCTTCCGTTTTCTTCGACAGCTACGATTCAGCGTGCAAGAATCTGTTCTCGGCGTGCTCGCGTTGCTGTTCTGTACAACCCACCTCCACTACACGCAGAACATGATGGAGAACAATTACATCATGCTCCTGACCCTCGCCGGATTTTCCTTTCAATATGACTGGCTGCGAACCGGCAGCAAGCGAGCGTTGTTCTTGGGCAGCGCAGCGCTCGGGATGAACTTGCTGACGCGGCTCACCACCGGCCTCGACCTGATCGCAGGAGGTATTTTTCTTCTCCTGGTTCTCTGGTTTGAGCGAGTGCGGGGGCATCAGCTATGGCAGCAATTTGTCGCGTACTGCAAGATCGCCGCTCCTGTTTATGCATTCTTCGTGTTGATGGACCGCCTCTACCACTTCTACCGTTTCGGGTCGTTCACGAATACGTATGTTTCGCTGTTCGCGAAAGAGCAGCGACTGCAAGATCCGGCTCTGCCGCCGAATTTTCCCTGGAGCACGCCATTTCTGGAAGGCTTTTTCGGTCCCCTTTTCAAACCGGAGAAGTCAATTTTTCTATTCGACCCTCTGCTGCTTTTAGCGATTGTATTGCTGTTAGTTCTATGGAAGCGGCTCTCGCCGGAAGTTCGCGCATACCTCGTCGCCGCTTTCTTACTACTCTTTGGCTACATCGGCTTCTATGCCAGATACACCTACTGGGCGGGCGATTTCGCTTGGGGCGATCGGTACGTCTCGACCTCGGTGGAAATGGTCGCGATGCTTGCCGTGCCACTGCTGATTCGCTATCGCGAAAATCTAAGCACATGGTTCTGGCGCGGTGGATTGGCAATCATCTTCGTCAGCCTGATCATTCAGTTTGCGTCGCTAGCCTTCTGGCTTCCGCTCGAAATCTATCAGATGGAAACTCTAGGCCATCCCACATTCGTGATCGTTCTACGCTTCGAAAACATCACCGCGTTCGCCCTCGGCAAAATGGACGCCTGGGGGCTCAACAACGAATCCATGACGCAAGACGCCTGGGATTACGTTCACATCACCACATGGAACTTCCTGCCGTTTCTGCTGAGAAGAGTAGGAGCCGCGCCGAGATGTGTTGTGGATGTGGCGTTCGCAGTGTGGGGAGCCGGGATTGCGGCATGCCTGTTTGTTTTAGGAAAGTTGCGGCTCATGGTAGAATGGTAGACAGTGAGAGGTAGAAGGTAGAATGAGCTTGAACATCAAGAACGAGAAGACGCATCGCCGGGTTCGGGAGTTGGCGCGCCTAACCGGAGAGAGCATGACTGCGGCAGTGGACAAAGCTGTCCAGGAGCGGCTGGACCGGGTGCGCAGCGCTAAAAAAGGCAGTCTGGCGGAGCGGTTACTGCAGCTTGGGAAAGAATGCGCTCCGTTGTGGAAGGAACCGTACAAGTCGATGGACCACGGCGACTTGCTATACGACGAAAAAGGACTGCCCAGGTGATCGTCGACACGTCGGTAATTATCGCGATCCTGAAGGAGGAGCACGACGCAGACACGATAGCGGATATCTTGGCGCGAACCGAGGTGCGCCGCATGTCTGCTGTGAGCTACGTCGAGGCCGGTGTCGTGGTCGACGGCAACCAGGATCCAGTTTTGAGCCGGCGGTTCGATGATTTATTGCGCGATGTTGAAATCGCCGTAGAGCCAGTAACGATGAATCAGGCGCGCATTGCGCGCGAGGCCTATCGCGATTTCGGCAAGGGCCGGCATCGGGCGGGGCTCAATCTTGGCGACTGCTTCGCGTATGCACTGGCGAAGGAGAAGCGCGAGCCTTTGCTCTTCAAAGGCGATGATTTCTGTCATACCGATATCGAACCGGCTACAGACTGAGCGCTCGGTGGGCGCAGATCAGCCATGGTCTCCGATGCGCAGCTGGCTCCGCACAAGTCTGTCATCCGCACGACTCTGTCATCCTGAGCGGAGCCGTTCTTCAGGCGTAGCGAAGGATCTCCGGCTTTGACCGGCCTAATGTGTAAGCCAAACTGCACTACTACCAGTCTTGCCTTCCAGGTGCCGCCTGAAGTTACTGGCAAGTCATCGTGAAGCGCTTCACCGATTGCCCGCCCGGCCATGGTCCGCGAAATTGCGTGTAGTAGACGTAAAACTCTTTTCCCAGTATGCGCGGGTCATCCCCCAGCCCGATGGGCATCTGGTAGCCCGCCAGATCAGGAACGTGGCCGTGCATCGCCAGAAAAATCGAGTCAGTCCAGTGCAGCCCGTCGGGAGATTCCTGATAGCTCGTATTCTGCGAGTCGTTGTTCAGCATGATGTAGCGCTGAAGATAAGAGTTCCAGGCAACATTCTCTCCGCCGCCCCAGCGGGAGGTCGGACTCAGATCAGTCGATATGCCCCCGATCCCCGGCTGATCCCAGTTGCCCACGTAATACTTGAAAAAAGGCGCGGCGGAATGGACCGAGCCCCCAAAAGCGGCCTGAAGCACTGCAGATACCGGCGCCCGCGCCACTGAAACCATCGTGTTGGCGCCACTCTTGAGCCAATCAAAAAAGTAAACGTAGAAGTACTTGCCGTCCGGTGAGATTACAAGCGGCGGATCGCCGATCGCTCCCGGCGCTGGTGGCCCTTTATAACTGAAGGGCATGTTGTACCGAATGATTTCGCCGATGTCGGTCCAGTGCAGGCCATGGTCGGACGATATAGCAAGCCCAAGCAGGAAATAGGCGGGGTCATTGTATTCGGCGTGGTACACCAGCAGCCAGTTTCCCGCCCCAACCTGCCCTTGCGGCACCTGATAGACCGGGCCTCCACCGATGTAGGTGTAGCAGTAATGATGAGGATATTTTGTGGGGTCGCAGTTGTGCGGATTTACTTTGCGGTCCGGATTGTGATCGATGACCACGTCAATCGGCGGCGCCGTACCCAGCGGATCGTCGAGCGCTCCGATCGTGCGCACGACCGAACCGGAATTGTTGTTGCCGTACGAGTGTCCGTGCCAGAGTTGGCGATTGTGCGTGCCCGCGTCTATGCTGAAAAACATGTATCCGCCGTTGATCTTGAGCGCGTTGATGGGTCCATCCGGCCAATCAAAGCTGTCGGTCAAAGGTGGCTCAGCCTTAGCTCCAGCCGTCGATCGTGCGTGGGAAGAAGCAACCACGATCGGCGATGTCATCGTGGGATGGCAAATCGGCTCTATCTTCTGCGCCGTCGCGGGAGAAACCGCCATCAAGCCACTCAGGAACACCGCCGCAGACGCGGAAACGAATCTTTGCATAGAACGATCCTCAAACTTACGTCGTCAGTTCTGTCTGGCCTACTCAGTCGGGCTCGCCATTTGAATCTCGTAGACCGTTCCCCACGCGTCTACCCCTGCCTGCGCGGCTGTGCCGTACAGATTGCCCGCCGAATCAAAAATCAAACCACCTTCGGGAAACTCTCCGTCAGAATTCGTTCCACTGGGAGCTGCCGAAAAGCCGTGCAAAGCTATCAAAGAGCCGTTGGAGAATTCATAGACCGTCCCCTGACCGCAGCATCCACCTTGAGAGGCGGCGCCATAGAGATTTCCAGCCGCGTCCAGGATCAAATTTGAATAGGGATACGCGCCGTCTGTTCCGCCGGTAAAGCTGAACAGTGTGCTCTCATTTCCCGCAGCGTCCACGGAGTAGATGGTTCCAAAGCCCGATGGTCCGCCCGCCGATGTGCTTCCGTATAAGATTCCGGCTTGGTTGAGAACTGGTCCGCTCAGGGGATTGGCTCCGTCGGAGCCTCCGGCAAAGCTGTGCAACACTTTTTCGTGTCCACTGCCGTCGATCTGGAACACCGTCCCATAGCCATAGAGTCCGCCCAGCCAGGTCGTTCCGTAAATGTTTCCGGAGGAATCCAGCACCACTCCGCCCATCGGACTATCCCCGCCAGGGCCTCCCGGAAAGCGGTAAAGAACAGTTTCCTGCCCGGCCGTGCTGATCTCAAATACGGTTCCGTTGCCGTGGCCGTAGTCCCCTCGCCCGCCGTACTGCGTGGTTCCATAGAGATTTCCAGCGCCATCCTGCACTAATCCGGAGTTCGGATTTGCGCCATCGCTGCCCCGCGCAAAATCATGCAGGATCGTCTCATTGTCCGTAGTGTCCAGCTTGAACACCACTCCAAAGCCGTGCGCGCCGCCTAGCGCCGTTGTGCCGTACAAGTTGCCCGCCGCGTCCAGTACAAGTGTCCCCTTCGGATTCCATCCATCCTGAGAGCCGCCAAAGCTGTGCAACACAGTTTCCGTGCCGCTGGAGTCGATCTTGAACACTAAGCCGCAACCGAAATAAAAAACGTCGCACCCCGTTCCGGTGCCCCCGAAGAATGTTGTCCCGTAAAGATTTCCAGCCGCATCGCGCACAACTGCATCCTGAGGCTCTCCGCCATCCACCAAAGGAGCACCCGACGCACTATTGAATGAGTAAAGCGTAACGAACGTCTGCGCGGCCGCAGATTGAACCATGAGTAGAAGCGGGGCGAGCGCGAGGAGTCGAAGAACAAGAGTCTGCGCGCGAATGCAGCAACTGGGGAGAAAGCGGCGGATAGGCATGACGTACTCCAGCAGCCACCTCTCAGAACAGAACCCCGGTCTCCGCTCAAAGTTTCAAACCGGAATCTCGGATCGGGACTGTCCACTCTCTGCGTTACAACCCCGTTGTTACTCCACCGTTACAGACTTGGCCAGGTTGCGCGGCTGATCCACATCGCAGCCGCGTCGAACCGCAATGTGATACGCCAGCAATTGCAGGGGAACAATTTCCAGAATGGGCGAGAGCTCTTCCGGCGCCGCCGGGACGTACAGCACGTAATCCGCAGCTTCCTTGATCTCTTCGTCGCCTTCGGTCGCCAGCGCAATAACGACGCCCGAGCGCGCCTTTACTTCCTTCAGGTTCGACATCGTCTTTTCATAACGCAACATCGACCCCGGACTGTTTGCATCCCGCGTCGCGACAATCACAACCGGAAGGTTTTCATCGATCAAAGCATTGGGCCCGTGTTTCATTTCGCCAGCCGGATATCCCTCCGCGTGGATATAAGAAATTTCCTTGAGCTTCAGTGCGCCTTCCAGAGCGATCGGATAATGAATGCCGCGCCCAAGAAACAGAAAATCGTGCGCTCGCTGAAAGCGCTTGGCCAAGTCGTCACACGCTTCATCGTGTGTGAAAATCGTCTCCAGCTTGGCAGGGATCAGAGTCAATTCCTGCGCGGCGCCGGCGATCTCGTCCGTGTTCATCGCGCCGCGCACCTGCGCCAGGTAAAGTGCAAATAAATAAAGAGCTGTAAGTTGTCCGGTGAAAGCTTTGGTCGACGCGACGCCGATCTCCGGTCCGGCGTGCGTATAAATCGTTCCAGCCGCTTCGCGTGTAATCATCGAGCCCACCACGTTGCAGATCGCCAGCGTCTTCGATCCTTTTGCCTTGGCCTCGCGCTGGGCGGCGATCGTATCCGCGGTCTCTCCCGATTGCGAAATGACGAGCGTGATCGTATCCGCACTCACGATAGGGTCGCGATAGCGCCACTCGCTGGCGTAATCCACTTCGACCGGAATCCGGGCAAAACTTTCGATCATGAACTTACCGGCCTGCCCCGCATGCCAACTCGTTCCGCAGGCCACGATGTTGATTTTCTTCGCGGCGCGGAATTCGCTCTCGCTGATCTGCATCTCATCCAAGTAGATGTGGCCGGTATCGAGCGAAACCCGCCCCAAAGTGGTGTCCCGGATCGCGCGCGGCTGCTCGTAGATCTCCTTGAGCATGAAGTGCTTGAAGCCGCCCTTCTCCGCCATAATCGGATCCCAGGTGACGTGCTGCACCTTGCTCTGGCTGGCCTTTCCGTCAAAATCCATCAACTGCACACCGGCGAGCGTAACCACCGCCAGATCGCCATCGGCCAGAAAGAAAATGTCGCGCGTGTGGTAAAGAATGGCCGGAACGTCAGAGGCCACAAAATATTCGTCATTCCCCAGCCCCACAACTAGCGGAGGCCCGTTTCGCGCCGCCACAATTTTGTCAGGCTCATCCACCGAAATAACGGCCAAGGCAAAAACTCCGCTCAACTCCTTCACCGTCTTGCGCACTGCGTCTTCCAGCGTCGGATGGTGGCCGTTCCCGGTTTTAAACAAATGATTCTCGATCAGGTGTGCGATCACTTCGGTATCGGTTTCAGTGGAGAACTTGTGGCCCTCTTCCATCAACTTCTTCTTCAGGCTGAGGTAGTTCTCGACAATGCCGTTATGCACCACCACGATCTTCCCCGTGCAGTCGCGATGCGGGTGTGCATTCTCTTCGGTAGGACGTCCATGGGTGGCCCAGCGAGTATGGCCAATGCCATAAGTGCCGCTGAGCGGCTTGAGCCGAATCGCCTCCTCCAGATTGCGCAGCTTGCCTTCTGCACGGCGAATCTGCAGTTTGTCTCCGTTGCCGGCGACCGCGATTCCGGCCGAATCATAGCCGCGATACTCCAGCCGTCTCAAGCCTTCTACGATAATCGGGACCAGATCCTTCTTACCGACATAGCCGACGATGCCACACATGCGGAAACTCCCGTGGTTCAGTCTGCGAGGGAACAGTGATACTCTTCAATCACCGGATTCGTGAGCACTTCGCGAGCGATCCGCTCGACTTCGGTCTGCGCCTCGTCCCGGCTCAGTCCGCCGTCGAGGGTAAGTTCGAAGTACTTTCCCTGGCGGACCTCCTCCAGACCCTTGTAACCCATCTTCTTCAGCGATCCCTGAATAGTCTTGCCCTGAGGATCGAGGACACTTTTCTTGAGCGATACATAGACGTAAGCTTTCATGGGGATAAGGCATTATACGGTAGCAGGATTGCCCCAGGCATGCACTGAAGTTCGGCAACTATAGTCAGAGCGCAATGGCTGGCGGGTAGGTCCCGCTCAACCGAGCTGACGGAGTTGTTCGTCGATCGCCGCCAGAGCCTGTTCCAGGATTTTTCGGTATCGCGGATGTTCAGCAGCATGAAGCTGCTCGAGCATCCGGCTGCGAGAAAGTTTCAGGGATTCTTTTCGGGACTCTGCTTCTTTTTGCCCCGCCGTCAGGAGACGCCCGGGCTCTCCTGTGGACTTGGCATCGTCTTGCTGCGATTCAACCGATTTGCTCTCCCACCCGCGTGCCACACGAAAATTATACGCGGGAGGCCGGTTGGGTTCGCGCCACTATGGAGTGACCAGTAGTATCCCACACGCAATCTTCAATTTACGAAAGTTTACAATGCGGCGTATAATCGCCGCGAAGTAATAGAGGATTGCGTCGCGGTTCTTCATGAGGGGGAGGAACTGCGGGAGTAGTGCATGCCCCCCTTGTCTGTTCCGTATGCGGAATGGGATGTTCGGCGAAATGCTGCGCTGTTGTCGATAATCGACGCAGTATGCCAGCGTGAAGATCCGGACCGACTGTTTAGCAAACTGACTCCTCATCTGCGATCAATTGTTCCCCTGGATGTACTCACCTTTGAACTCTGCGACCCGACTCGAAAAATAATGAGAGTGCATCTCTGGGAAGAGCTCCAGGGATTGCGCGGGCCACTGGAACTTACCCTGGAGGAATCCTGTGGCGGACGCGTTTGGCGGAATCAGGCCCCGATTTACATCGATGAGCTAGCGGCGGAAAACCAACCGAATCCGGAGTTGAAGTGGCTCCAGGAGCGGCAGCAACGCTCCTATTGTTTGCTTCCGCTTACAACCTTCCACGAAAAGCTTGGCGCACTTGGCTTCGGCACCAAAACGGCTCGCGCATTCGATCGCGAGGACCTCAAATTCCTGAATCGTGTAGCAGACCTGGTTGCCCTCTCTGTCGATCCTGCAGTGTCGGACGAAAGTCTCACCGAGGAAGTAGGGAGACTGCGACTTCTGCTCGAGGTCGGCGGTCCGCAGGTGCGGAGTTTGGATTTGGAACAATCCGTTGCCGCAATTCTTAGATTCGTGCAGAAATGGGCTGCACACGACTATGTCGGCATCTACCTTTACGACGAGAAACTCCAATCACTTCGTCTGCATGCGTCGGATCCAATTCTGATTCAGAAACTATCGCCGCAAGGGGTTACTCCGATCGGGAGCACCCTGGCAGGCCAAGCCTTCCGCAGCGAGCGCACTCTGGTCCTCGACTATTCCACCCTGGCAGGGTTATCACTTCCTACGGTTAAACGGGGAATGGAGCTCGGCGTCAAGTCCTTGTTTTTATCTCCTCTTCAGTCGGCGAAAGGCCCGTTGGGAGTTTTGAAGGTGGCGCGCCGTGCGGACGATCGGTTCTCTCCGCGTGATGTCGAATTGCTCGAACAAGTGACTGCGACCATTGCGAGCATTCTCGAACAAGCCAGCAGTAAGAGGCGAATCGTACCATCGACAGAAACGGCGGCACAGTCCGGAGAAGCAATCTTCGCGCCCGCCTCTGCTGTCGATGGACAGCATCGACCGACGAGCGGCCCCAAAATGTCCCTGTTTGTCGCAGACACCGCTTCCGACTTCTTTTCTACGCCCGAAGCACTCATGGCGTCGGAACAGCTATTGACCACTTACTTCAAAGCTTCCAAGGTCGGTCTCTGTGTCTTGGATGCCGAGTTTCGCTACCTTGCAGTCAATGAGACTTTAGCGGAGATGAACGGCGCACCTGCGACAGCGCACTTGGGTAAAAGCGTTCGCGAGATCCTCGGCGATTTCGCTGAACTGGTTGAGCCGCTCTTCCGGCGCGTCTTCAGCACCGGCGACCCCCTTCTGGATCTTGAAATCAGCTCCCTACTCCCCAACCGGACCGAGGCCGGCTACTGGATTGAACAATACATTCCCATCAAGGACGCGGCCGGCAATGTAAAACAAATCGGAGTCATCGCGGTCGAAGTCACGGAGCAGAAGAAGTTGGAGGAGTCTCTGCGGGGTGTCTCCGAGACCTTGAAAAAGGAAAAAAGAAGGCAGCAGGTGCTGATGGAAGTCGGTCGCCTGCTCTCCACAAATTCGGACGTACAGAAAGCCTTTCCAAGCATCTCTGCTTATCTCCGGCGCGTTCTGCGTCAGGAATATGCAGCCCTGGCCCTCCATGAGGAAGGGACCGGACAATTGGTCTCGAAGGCGATGGATTTTCCCCTGGGTAGAAGCTCCAGCGTAGGTGGGGAGATCGGGGCAGCGACGGGGGCGGGCCGCAGAGCTTTGCAGGAGCGTTCGCCACTGATCTTTACCAAAGACGAGATGGAGGGGATGGACCCGGCCATCGCAGCCAACTTGACCTCCGAGGGACTGAAATCCTTGTGCTGTGTACCCTTATTCCGGCCCAAGGGTCCACTTGGAGTATTGGTTCTCGGCAGCACGCGGGCGGACGCTTTCCATACGGATGACCTTGCGCTTCTAAACCAAGTTGCCGCCCAACTCGCGATCGCGTTGGAGAACGCCACCACCGCCCGCGAGATCGAGCAGCTCAAGCGCCGGCTGAAACAGGAAAAACACTATCTCGAGGGTAACCCCCGCACTCAACTCTTTGAAGAGATCATCGGAGAGAGTCCTGCATTGCGCGAGGTTCTTGGTCAGGTCTCTATCGTGGCCCCCAGCAACGCCACGGTTTTGATCCTGGGGGAGACCGGAACCGGCAAAGGGTTGGTCGCACGCGCCCTTCATCGCTCCAGCACGCGCAAAGACCGGCGTTTCGTTTCCTTGAACTGTGCCGCGATTCCCACTGGCCTGCTGGAGAGTGAACTGTTCGGACATGAGAAGGGCGCTTTTACCGGGGCCGTGAATCAGAAGCTCGGACGCCTCGAACTGGCGGACCAGGGCACTCTCTTTCTCGATGAGATCGGCGACATCCCTCTGGAACTGCAGCCGAAGCTGCTCCGTGTTCTGCAGGATCACGAGTTCGAACGGCTGGGCGGAACCAAAACCATCAAAGTGGATCTGCGCCTGGTTGCTGCCACCAACCGCGACCTGGCCAAGAGTGTGGCCACGAAACAATTCCGCAGTGACCTGTTTTACCGCCTGAAGGTCTTTCCCATTCGCCTGCCTTCGCTGCGCGAGCGTCGCGAAGACATTCCGCTCCTGGTCCGTTATTTTGTCCGAAAATTCTCCAGTACTCTGAATCGCCACATCGAAACGATTCCCAATGAAACCATGGAGGCGCTCCTTCGCTGGTCTTGGCCGGGAAATGTTCGTGAGCTGGAAAACTTCATCGAGCGATCGGTCATTCTGACGGACGGAACCGCCCTCAGAGCACCACTAGCCGAGTTCCACGATGACCTTTCTGGCTCCCCGGATCTTTCCTTGGAAGCCGCGGAACGGGATGCCATCATTCGCGTGCTCCGGGAGACGCGCGGAAAACTGTCAGGGCAAGCCGGAGCGGCTCGACGACTCGGCTTGCAACGCACCACCCTGCAATCCAAAATGCAACGCCTTGGCATAACTCGCGATGACTACTCAAGCTAAAGTGCGAAACCAGGGATATAGCCTGTGGCAATGTGCTGAGTGCCGATTCAATGCTGGGCTGCCGACTACTCGGCATCTTTCTTTGCGAACAGGAATTCCTTCACCCTCGTCCTCTTTTACTCCCCAATAGTTAGCCGATCAACTGTCCTCTCCGTTTCGGTACGACGATTGCAAGCGTTTCCGCTATCCGGAAGTAGATTGGGGCGGTTTTTCCCGAACTAGGATGGGCAAGTCGCGAGATTTGTCAGTATCTGGCCGCATCCCGGATTAGGGGTGAATTTTGCTCGTAGCTCGAAACTATCAGCATCACTTGGTGCGCTTGCTGCCGGCGTCTCCCCAACCCTTGGGCCAGCGCCACCAAGTCTCAGCCTGTGAACCGCACGGCTACCCAACCCTCCAGCCCACCTGGCCCCCCCTACTACCCTCGACACTGGACAAAGGGCTGGCAAGTCGTCTCGCTCGAGCTCCCGACCACGCTTCCAGCGAAACAAGCCCCGGTCTAAATCAGCTTCTGTACTTGGTTGCCTGTCAGACGGAGTGGGAACGGAGCGGCAACCCAAGTGCCGCCTGGGAAGTTATTTCAGCATCACGCAGCGCGCATTCAGACACTCGGGCCCACGCCTTGGCCCTGCTCGAACGTATCGACAAAAAGGAACCTAGAATTGCTGAAGACATTCCGCAGCATCCGGGACATCGGCACTGTTCAACTACGGAGGCAGAAATGAGAACTCCTTACGGTCTCGAAATCATCGAGAGTTGCATGGGATGCAAAGCAAGCTGTGAAACCTTTTTCTGTCGGTTTTCCACCGGCGTTATGAGGTCCGTCGACGCAGTAAGTCACCACAGCGTCATGCCCCCTGGCGCCGTCCTGTTCGTGGAAGGGCAAAGCCCGCGTGGCATCTTTATTGTCTGCTCCGGCAAGGTCAAGCTCTCCACCACTTCAAGAGAGGGCAAGGTGCTTATCCTCAAACAGGCCGAGGCTGGCGAAGTGCTCGGGTTGAGCGCTGCGATTTCGAACACGAACTATGAAATGACGGCCGAAACCGCCTCCCCTTCCCAGTTGAACTACATCGGTCGCCAGGATTTGATGACCCTGCTACGGAACGAAACCGAAGTCGGAATGCACGCTGCCTTGTGGTTGAGTCGCGAATTCCAGGGCGCCTACCGTGATGTCCACGATCTGGTGCTGGCTCGCTCGTCGTCGGGCAAACTCGCCAGGCTGCTGCTGTCCTGTGCAATCCTGGGAGTTCGGCCATCCGACGAACTCCACCTGCGTTCCGCCATGACCCACGAGGAAATGGCGCAGCGAATTGGCTCTTCGCGGGAAACCGTTACCCGCCTGCTCAGCGAGCTCAAGAAAAAGAGGTTGATCCGCCTGGACGGGGCGCGGTTGGTAATCCGCGACCGCAACGGGCTCGAAGCTCTGGCAGTTTGACTTCTTCCCCCACACTGGAGGGCGGTGTACGCTGAGCCGCCCTCCAGCCTGAACTCGGCACTAACTCCAGGTTTTTCTTGTGAGCAGAACGGATTGAGTTTTCATACTGGCACGCTGATCGACAGTCTGACCGCCCTCGTTGAAAAGACTGAACAATCGGTCGAGACGAGATCGCATCCGCAGGGTTCCGTTGCGTGGAAACACTCGGGTCGCAATCTGGGGTGAGTATTGCTGCCGGAGCTCTAGAGGCCGAACAGCTCACGCAGCCGTTTTGTTTGGGCTCGGCTGACTGGAATCTCGCTCTGCTTTTTGTCATCCATGCGCAGCTGGTACGAACTCTTGAACCAGGGAATCACTTCGCGAATCCGGTTGATGTTCACGAGATAGGAGCGGTGGGCCCGCCAGAACAATCCAGGATCGAGGCTGCTCAGTAACTCTTCCAAAGTCCGGCAGTTCGAGTGCCCTTCCATCCCCATGGGACCGGCCGTCACCACGGTAATGACCCCATCTTCAATCGACGCGTAACAAATTTCTTTCTGGTCCACCAGGAACATCCGGCCCACGGCCTTCAGTAGAATTTTCGAACTCTGTGCTTTTGGCGCTTGCAGCATCCGTACCAGGTTGTCGATTTTCTCTCCCGGTAACGCTTCCACTTCCTGTTGCGTCCGCGCCTTCTGCACCGCCTGTGCGACTCGTTTCTTGTCAAACGGCTTCAGAAGATAGTCGACCGCGTTGACCTCGAAAGCCTTCACCGCATATTGGTCAAATGCCGTCGCAAAGACAATCATGGGCAGTTGGATTTTCTTATCGAGAAGCTTCTTGATAACGCCGAAGCCGTCCAGTCCCGGCATCTGGACATCGAGAAAGACGAGGTCAGGATTATGTTCCTTGATGAGGTTAATGGCCTCGATCCCGTTCTTTCCCTGCGCCACCACGTTGACCTCGCCGGCGTTTTTAAGCAGGTAAGCCAGTTCATCGCGGGCAAGCTGTTCGTCATCCACGATTAGAGCGGAAAGGGTCATTCCATCTCCTGACAAGTCCCTAAGAAGTATATCGCGACTTACAAGGCCAGCGGCTCATATCACACTCTCCAGCGCCAGCGCCATTCCCAACCCTCCGCTCACGCATAGCGTGGCCACGCCGCGCTTCGTATTGCGTTTCAGCATCTCGTGCAGCAGCGTAACCACCACTCGCGTGCCCGTGCAGCCAATGGGATGGCCAATCGCAATCGCCCCGCCGTTCACGTTGAGCCGGTCGCGGTTCAGATTCAATTCGCGATCGCAAGCCAGCACCTGCGCCGCGAAGGCTTCATTCAATTCGATCAGTCCAAACTCGCTTAGCCTCAAATTATGTTTCTCATCCAGTTTTCGCAGTGCTGGGACGGGCCCAATCCCCATCGTTCGCGGATCAACTCCCGCCGAGGTGACCGCCGAAATTCGCGCCAGCGGCTTCAGGCTATTCGTCTTAACAAAATGCTCGCTGGCCACGACTACAGCGGCGGCGCCGTCCGTGATCCCCGAAGAATTTCCCGCCGTCACCGTCCCGGATTTCGAGAACACCGGCGACAACTTCCCTAATTTCTCCATGCTTGCGTCCGCGAAAAGATGTTCATCGCGACTGAAGGTAGTCGTCCCCTTCTTGCCTTCAATCGTTACCGGCACGATCTCGTCATCAAATCTTCCAGCCGCAACTGCCCGTGCTGCGCGGGTTTGCGACATCAGTGCATACTCATCCTGCTCCTCACGGGAAATTTTGTAATGTTCGGCCAGCACCTCCGCCGTTTCTCCCATCAACATTTTCGCCATCGGACAAAAAAAACCGTCGCGATACATCCCATCGACCAGTTCCTGATTGCCCAACCGAAATCCCCACCGCGCTTCCAGATAGTAGGGCATCCGCGACATGGATTCCGTCCCACCTGCCAGAATGCAACTCGCATCGCCGAGCAGAATGGACTGATACGCCAGCGCAATCGACTTCAGCCCCGACGCACACGCTTTGTTCACCGTGAACGCCGGCGACTCCTGCGGCACTCCGCTGCGAATAGAAATCTGCCGCGCCGGATTCGGCCCACCACCCGCCTGCCGAGCATTGCCAAAGATAGTTTCCTCCACCTGCTCCGTTTGAATACCGGCCCGCTCGATAGCGCCCTGGGCGGCCACCACGCCCATATCCGCTGCCGTCAGCGAAGCCATCGACCCGCCAAACTTCCCAATCGGCGTCCGGACCGCAGAGAGAATGTAGACTGCTTGCAAAGTGTCGCCTCCAAAACATTTGAGTTTAGCAGGGCGGGGAAAGATGCGGGGAGGCGTTGGATGAGTCTACCGCTCGTTCATTTCATCGCAGGAATCGGCTCCCTTTTGGCCTGTCCTTATGTGTGGCAAGAGGACCGTTCCAAGCGGTAGTCCGTGACGTGCTCCGGGCACCCGCATCGTGCTCTTTTTCGAGTTCCGAGGCACGAAGGGAAAGGAGGAAACTGGGGAAAATCGACGAGCACCGAGAACATTTCGTATGCTTGGGCATAACTCAGTTCGGTGCCTGACATGTTTCAAACGCTTTCTAGGTGCGCGCCTATTGCCATTCCTTCCAACCTCCGGCATAATAAATGTTTATCTTGACCTCGCCGGACTCTTCCGGAACAAGGATATACATCTGTGCTAATGATTCGACTGTCGCGCATGGGTGCGCGCAAGCAACCGCATTACCGCATCGTGGTGATTGAGAAAGCCCGCGCCCGCAACGGCCGGCCGGTAGAGGTAGTCGGGACCTACAATCCCCGCACCAACCCCGCCAGCGTCGACTTCAAGCGCGAACGCGTCGACTACTGGGTCTCCAAGGGCGCGCAGATGTCCGAGCGCGTCGGCAAGCTGTATTCCAAGCCCGCCGCGGTTCCGGCAGTCTCGGTCGCTTAAATCCCATGCCCGAAACCAGTCCAGACGTTCGCTCTCTCGTCGAGAAAATTGCGAAATGGATGGTCGATGCTCCAGACCAGGTTTTTGTGGATCATCTCGATGACGGCGTGATCGAATTGGAAGTGGCCGAGGGTGATGTAGGCAAAATCATCGGCCGACAGGGACGCAACGTCCGCGCGTTGCGCACGCTCCTGAGCGCTGCTGGTGTTCGCGCAAGAAAGCGCTACACGCTGGACGTTATCGATTAAATCTTGTTTTGAAAGAGCGCGGTTTTCGCCGCGCCACTGTCGGGGCAATGAGAATCCGGGCCGCAGCCCCCGAGGGAATTTTACCTTCCCTTCGCGAACAGAGCGCCGGGGCAGGGACCGGACCATTCGCGATCTTGAAACAACTGGTGAATTCATCACGCTTGCGCGGGTGGTAAAAACGCAGGGCCGCCGCGGAGAAGTTGCGAGCGAGACCCTCAGCGACATACCGGAACGTTTCGTCATCGGGATGAAGCTGCTGGCGCTCCCGCGGGATTCAAGCCCTCGCCGCGAACTGGAAGTAGAAGAGTTGTGGCCGCACAAGGGTTTGCTGGTGCTAAAGTTCGCCGGGGTCGATTCGATCTCCGAGGCAGAAACGCTGGTCGGATGCGAATTGCAAGTGCCCCGTAGCCAGCGCTCGCAGCTGCAAGCTGGCTGGACGTACGTCAGCGACTTGATAGGCTGTTCAGTGCTTGACGGGGGCAGCGAGATAGGCAGCATGGAAGACGTGCAGTTCGGAGCCGGCGAAGCGCCGTTATTAATCGTCCGGAACGCTAAGGCCGAGCTAATGGAAATACCGTTCGCCGAGGCCTATCTCGACAGGGTAGATATTCAGCAAAAGCGGGTCCACATGAAATTGCCCGAAGGCCTGCTGCAAGTGAACGCTCCACTGTCGCCGGAAGAGAAACGGGAACAGACACAGCCTGCGAGAAGAAAAAAGAAGAAGGGGAGTAAAGGGTCGCGGAGAAGAACTCCTCTGTGAACCCTGTGTCCTCTGTGGTTAAGGTTTCCCGAAAATGAAGGCCGACATTGTAACCATCTTTCCGGACTTCTTTCGCGGGCCATTAGATTACGGAATCACCCGCCGCGCCCAGGAATTGGGCTTGGCGA
>Ga0307474_10000838_pt1 | contig 22078 bp, 19 predicted proteins | sample atmos_gasesECM1C_2_FD_203312 | JGI IMG/M metagenome (GOLD analysis project Ga0307474, IMG submission 203312) | Hardwood forest soil microbial communities from Morgan-Monroe State Forest, Indiana, United States - atmos_gasesECM1C_05 | ecosystem: Environmental > Terrestrial > Soil > Temperate... | reverse complement strand
TGTGGTAGATAAACAACGCTCTATGAAACGAAGCGACTCAACGCAAATTGCGTGATGTTGCTTTCTTGCAACCCCTTAGGGAGAGCGTCTTATGAAGCGAGTGATTTTAAATGGCGTGTTGGCAGCCACGATTACCGTCGGCGGAACCGCGATGAGCGGCGGCGCCGCGGTCGCCGACGGCTACGATGATACCGGGGCCGTCTATATCAGCGGAATGGCCAACTACACTTTTCTGCAGCGCGAGCGGATCTCCAACAATGGCGCGAACTACCAACTCGGACTCGGCTATAACTTTGCACGGAATTTTGCAGGGGAGCTGGACGTCAGTCCGAATGCATTCAAGATAGACGGCTCAGGAGCCAGCGAAAAGCTGAACGCAGTATCCCTCGACGTCTTGTACAAGTTCCTGCCTGTAAGCTCGATCATTCGCCCTTACGCCTTGCTCGGCGGTGGTCGAATGACGGACGAGATCGGAGGCCATGGCCCCAACAACACTCAGTTTCTGGCGGAAGCCGGTGGCGGCGCCTTGATCGGTCTGGGCGATCAGACAGGCGCCACGCGGCTTCAATTCAGGACCGAAGCGAAGTACCGAAGAGAGTTCATATCGAACGCGGAATTCATCCCGCACAATCCGGGCGATGTGATTGTATCGATGGGATTGAATTTGATGTTCGGCGCACCGACGCCGCCTCCGATCGCAGCGGCACCGCCGCCGCCGCCGCCTCCGCCACCGCCCCCACCGCCGCCTCCCCCACCACCGCCGCCGCCGCCTTTGGATAGCGATGGCGACGGGGTACCGGACTCGATTGATCAGTGTCCGAACACACCCAAGGGCGACCGAGTTGACGCCGTCGGCTGCACCATCAAGGATGAGATCAAACTAGATCGAGTGCATTTCGCGACAGACTCCGCGGAGCTGTTGCCGGACTCGGTGGAAACTTTGAATTACGGCATTGCCACGCTGAAGCGGTATCCGCAGATGGTCATTGAAGTGCGCGGCCACACGGACAGCACCGGCAGCAAGCAGCACAACCAAGCGCTGTCGCAGCGCCGTGCGGAAAGCGTCATGCAATACCTGCGCGAGCATGGGGTCACGAACTCTATGACGGCCAAAGGATACGGCCAAGAACTGCCGATTGCCTCCAATGCCACTCGTGAGGGACGCCAGGCAAACCGTCGCGTCAACTTGAAAATTGTCGGCGGCCCCTAGCCGCAAAATGTGTTGTCAAGCAAGCCCCGGGAGTTGCCCGGGGCATTTTTTAAGGGTCTGGCAATTTGAACCAGCAGTTGAAGGCAATGGTGATGCGCTCGCCTTCGCCCTCGAAAGGCTTGACGTCATGCAGCACCCAGGAGGGGAACATCACCAGCTGGCCCGGCACGAGCGTCAATTGCGCCACTCCAGTTGCATACGGCCGCTTCATTTTAACGTTGGCGGCGTCCTGATGCATGCCACTCATAAGCATCGGACTGACGAAGCTCAACAGGCCGCTGCCCTCATTGCCCGGATCGCTCCTGCCCGGATCGACGCAGTACACGCCGCTCCAGGAAGCATTCGGATGATTGTGCAGGCCGAAAAAGCCGCCGCGGCGAGTAACATGAAACCAACTGTCATTGGAGATTTCCAAACGATTGACGGTCGCCAAGTCATAGCCGTTCAATCCAGCTATCAACGATAGGAGCTGATTCCAGCAAAAGGCCTTCAGCTCCTGAATCGCCGGATCGTTCACACGAAACAGATCGAAATGGCTTTCGTACACCGCGCGGTTGCGCTGAGTGATCGGTCGCGGGTTGGATCCGCCGCCGTCCTTTTCGTGCTTGAAGATGTAGCGCTTGAGCGCCTCATTCAGCCGTTGCTGTTCCGGGTGTACGGAGAACGAGAAAGGCACGGCAAACATGATCATGAGCTCAGGCGGTCGAAACATCTTTGTTTGCTCTCCGCATCCCTAACGCTTTCTTTTAGTGCGCTGGCCGCTTGCACGCATCGACGGCAGGCTGCAGCACTTTAGCATGCGGTGAACCTCGCACGGCAGGTCCGCGGCGACGGCCGAGTTCAGTGAGGGTCAGGCTTCCGGATAGCGCTCGACCAAGTCGCCGAGGGCCTCCTTCATGGGTCCAAGCCAGGGCTCGAAATTGCGCCATTGATCCACACCCTTCGCAAAGATCGGTTGGCGCACCTGTTCGGAGCTGGCTGTTTGGACACCGCGGCGGGTCTCATAGAAACGCAGGCACTGATCCTCGAATGGCAATCCGCAGTATTCCAGCAGGCGATGCACCTCGCGCGACAGATCGGCAACTACCCGTTCGTAGTAGACGCGATGAATCCGGCCTGGCAACACCGCATCGTAATGCGCCATCAACTCGACGTAGTCACGGTAGAAGCGCGCCAGGTCCACCTGGTCGTACGTGAACAGTTGCCCTGACGCGAAATGCTGCTTGAAGGCGGAAAAACAACCGCCGATCGGATGGCGGCGCGCATCGATGATCGAGGCGCGCGGAAACATCAAGTGGATGAGGCCGATGTGCAGGAAATTGTTCGGCATCTTGTCGATGAATCGCGGCGCGCCGCCGCGGCGGTAAATCCTCGTCTCCGCGAGATATCGATCCGCCAGCGCCGCGACTTGCGCGGCATCCAGCGAGCGCAGTGCCTCGAAAACCCGGTCCTCATCCGCCTCGCCGTTCTTCGTCGCCAGTCCGCGGGCAATCGCCACCATCTCCGGGAGCTCGCGTGTGCCTTCGACCCGCGAATGACTCGCCAGTACCTGCTCCAGCAACGTCGAGCCGGCGCGCGGCAACCCTACGACGAAAATCGGATCCTCTGCCTGCGAGCCGAAATGCACACGATCGGCGAAGAACTGCGCCGTGTAGATTTCCTTCGAGCGCCGCACATGCAACGAGATCTTGCCCGCATCGTAGTTGACCCCCTTGCGGCGCAAAGCATTGCCGGCGGCATAGTGTTCGAAAGATTCCGCGAAACGGCATTCGTCCTCGAGCGCTTTGCCGAGGGAGAACTCGAGATCCACGCGATCACGGGGCTTGAGATCCTCGCGCTGCAACGCCGAGCGCATCGCGTTGATTTCGGTCGCATTGAAACGAAACGTCTTGAGGTTTGCCAGGCTCCAATGGGCTTCGCCCCTGGCCGGGTCAAGGGCCATGGTTCTGCGATACGCATCAATGCTCTCCTGCGATCGTCCCGCCGCTTTGAGCTCGTGACCATAACTCAGCCACTCGACGTAGCCGGCATTCGGCGCGGCGACGAGCTCGCCCAAAGTCTCGATGGCCTGCGCGTGCAGACCGATCATGCTGAACACCGACGCCAACAGTTGCCGATAAACCGCGTTCTTCGGATCGAGCAGCAACAAGCGCTCGACCAAAGGCAAGATTTCAGCCGGCTTTTGTTGCGTCAGCAACAGACAAGCGAGGTCATAGCGAGCTGCGGAGTAACCGGGCGTCAGGTCGAGTGCTTGGCGCAGCAGTCTCTCGGCTTCCGCATAGGCTTCGCGCCGCGCCAGTGCGTCGGCGAGCATGCGCATCGCAGCCACATCCTCGGGCGCGTCGCGCAAGATCCGCCGCAGCATGGCCTCGGCAGCGACAACCCGGTCGTCGGCGAGCGCGAGAGCGGGTTCCGCCAGCTGCCAGGGTTGGGATGCCAGGGCCGCGTAGCGCTCGTAGGCCACGTCGGCGCCGTGCGCATCGCCGGCAGCGGCGAGTTGCGAGGAGAGTTCACGCCAACCCTCCGCCAGTCCGGGTTCGATCGACAGGGCCTCGCGCAGTGTGACCACCGACTCGGCACCGCGGCCAGCCTCGCAGTAGGCGCGCGCCAATTCCAGCCGAATGAACGCCGTCGCCGGTTGCGAGCGTGCCAACGCTTCCAGCACCTCGAGCGCAAGCGCAGTATTGCGCAGTTTGCGGGCCGCCGTGGCGAGCAGCAGGCTCGCCGCCGCGTTGTCCGGATTGTGGCTAAGAATCTCGTCGGCTGCGCGCGCCGCGGCAGCCGGGTCCGCGTCCAGCAGTGCAGACGCCGACATCAGTTTTAAATTCACGTCCGCAATTGAAGCCATGTCCTACGATGAAGTGGCGTCGGCTCATTTGTCAATCCGCTGCGAATCGGCCCAGGTAGAATCGTGACTTTGGCCGGCGGTCCGGCCGTCGAGGAGCACTCTATGAATCAGCCCAATCCGGTGGCGTTGGATGAAGCCACCATCATCCGCTCACTGCAGGCCTATCGGGAAGCGTCGGCCGCTGGCCGCAGCGCCGAATCCGAGCAACTGCTGGTGCGGGTCGCGGAGCGCGCACCTGGCCATCCAGCCGTGCTCAACGAATTGGGCGTGGTCCTGATGGGCCGCAGCGAATACGAGAAAGCTTACGCGCTGTTCAGCCGGTCCGCTCAGGCTGATCCGGGCCGTGCGCAGGTGTGGTCGAATCTTGCCGGCAGCTTGCGGATGCTCGGCCGGCGCCAAGAGGAACGAGAAGCTCTGGAGCGTGCCTTGAGCGTCGAGCCGCGTCATCTAGCTTCACTGCTGCAGAAAGCAAGCCTGCTGGAGGATCTCGGCGATACCCGCAACGCCGCGCGGGCATACCAAAATGCGCTGCTGACCATTCCACCGGATGCCGTCGCGCCGCCGACGGTCCAGGAAATGCTCAAGCATGCGAAAGAGGTCGTTGCCGCCGATCAACTGGCGCTCAGCGCTGCCCTCGAGGAAAGGCTGGCCGAGATCCGTGTGCGCCATGGCGGCAAGACGCAATCGAGGGTGGACAAGTGCCTGGAGATGCTCAGCGGCCGGCGCTCCGCCTATTTTCCGCGGCCGACGTTCATGTACTTTCCCGAGATCCCCGCGTTGGAATTCTTCGAGCGCGGCGATTTCCCGTGGCTGGATGCGGTCGAGGCGGCCACCGATGACATACGCTCCGAGTTGACCAATGTCCTGATCGCCGACCGAGCAGGCCTGCAGCCTTACATCGATTACCCCGCCGGACTGCCTATCGATCAGTGGAAGGAGCTGAATCACTCGCGCCGCTGGAGCGCGTATTTTCTATGGAACCAAGGCAAGCCGGAGCCCGCGCACATCGCGCGCTGCCCGCGGACAATGGCGGCGCTCGCGCACGTGCCGCGTTGCGAGGTGGCGGCCCGGGCGCCGACGGTATTCTTTTCCATCCTCGATCCTGCGACAAAGATTCCGCCGCATACCGGCGTCACCAATACTCGAGTGACGGTGCATCTGCCGCTGATCGTTCCGCCGGATTGCGGCTTTCGCGTCGGCGGCACCACGCGCGAGTTCGAAGTAGGAAAAGCCTGGGTGTTCGACGACACCATCGAGCATGAAGTGTGGAACAACTCCGACGCACCCCGGGCTATTCTGATATTCGACATTTGGAATCCATTCCTGAGCGAGGCGGAACGCGACATGGTCCGCGCCGCCACGGAAGTGGTAGGCAGTTACTATCAAGCGCCCGCGGAGGTCTCGCCATGATCACAACACATGCAAAACGCTTCGCACTGAGCACGGCGATTCTGGCTACCTGCGCTGCCGGCGGTGCCCCGGCCAAGGATACCGATGTGCGCAATGCGCTCGCGCCATGCGTCGACATTTCAAGCTCCGCCGACCGTCTCGCATGCTATGACAAGCTCGCGGGCCGCGTTTCCGCAACGACAATGGCGCCAGCCGCCGCACCTTCGGCCGCCTCAGCTGCGGCCATCTCGCCTTCGCCCGCCGCACCTGCGGCCCCGGCAACTGCGCTGCCTGCCGCACCTGCGCCCGCCGCACCTGCGCCCGCCGCACCTGCGCCCGCCGCACCTGCGGCTGTCGCGTCTGTTGCGGCGGCACCCGCGCCGACGGCGGCTCCCACCGAAGAAGATTTCGGCCGAAGCAAGGTGCGAAAGGCGCGAATGGCCGCCAGCTCCGGTGCCCCTCCTGAAATCAAATCCATCACCTCAAAGGTCGCCGCCTTCGGCCGCTCGCCAAACCATCGCACCCAGGTCACGCTCGACAATGGCCAGGTTTGGGAATATCAGGATGACCCAGATCCGCTGCTGTCCATCGGCGATTCGGTGACCATCAAACGTGCGAGGCTGGGCTCGTTCTTATTGCAGACTCCAGCAAAACTCAGCCACCGGGTAAGCCGCATCGACTAGAAATGGTGCGCCCTGCCGGGCGCACCAAAAAAAAACGGCGGGCTTTAAGCCCGCCGTCTGAGTTTCAAAACTTGCGTTTAGAACTTCGCTTGCGTTTAGAACTTCGCCTCTAGATGCACATACAAGAACCGACCGGTCGGATCGTAGGTCTGCGAGAACGTGTTGTTGTTGCAGGGGCCTACCGGGCAATTTGCCGACAGGACAATCGGCGGGTCTTTGTCCAGCACGTTGTTGGCGCCGACGCGGACCGAAACGTTTTGAACGACCGTGACTGATGCAGAAAGGTCGAGGTAGCTGTAGCTCGCGATATGATCGTAGCCCGGATACACCGTTGAAGGTGAAGACAACAGCGCGCTCTGGCTCAACGCATCAACCTGGGTGCCACCTATATAACGCCACTGAGCGTGCAGATCCAGACCCTGCCACGGCGTCGCCCAATCCGTACTGAAGACGTGGCGCCAGTGTGGCAACGGGTTGGTGCAGGTCACACCATAGAAGCCGGCGCAACCGTACTGCGGCCCGGCCACCAACGCTCCCGAGGTAGGATCCGGCACTGCGGTCTGCGGCTGGGTGATGTTGGAGATGGTATCCGTGCCTTGCAAGTTAAAGACCAGCTTGCCGAACGTGTCCATGTTCAGGGAATAGTGCAGATTCACGTCTACACCCTTGTTCTCCAGCAAACCGCTGTTCGCCGACAGCGTGGCGACGTACCCAGCATTGGTCAGCCATAGAGAGCCGTTGGCGGGGTTACGGTGAATCAAGCCGCATTGCGCCGGATTGCCCGTCAAAGCGCAATCCGTAATGATCGAGACTCCCGATTGCGATTCGATGGCGCCGGTAATCCTGATGTCGTAGTAGTCAAGCGTGGCCGTGAAGTTCGGCAGGAACGTGGGCTGGAATACCACGCCGTATGACCAGGTGTGTGCCGTTTCAGCGTGCAGATTGGCGTTGCCGCCCGTCTGGACATTGAACTGACTGGCCGGGTTCACACCGAGGTTGCCATACTGCGCCGCAGTGACTCCCGTGCGCGCGCACTGCGCCGCGGTCAATGTCGGCGTCGGACCCCAACATGGGTCGATGCTGCCGCCGGGTCCTATGCTTGCGGTCGTAAAGAGCTCCGCAATGTTGGGTGCGCGTACCGCCTGGTTATAACTCGCTCGGAAGCGGACGTCCCTGATGGGCGCCCATTCGGCACCAATCTTGTAGGTGTTGGTGGAGAAGCCCAGAGTGTACTTCGAATACCGGTAGCCGCCGTTGACCGTCAACTGCTCCGCGAACGGCATTTCGTCCATGATGGGCGCGTTGAACTCAGTGAAGACTTCAGACACGTGGAAATTGCCCGCCAGCGGCAGTAACGCTCCTGCGCCTCCCGCAATGTCACCCAATAAGTTTTCTTCGTCCGGTTGCAACACGGCGCTTTCCGAACGATATTCGGCGCCCAGATTGACCTGCAGACCGCTCTTGGCCCATGGCGTCTGCACGCCATACTTGCCGAGATCCCCGGTCACGTCCGCGTGAGCGACGTACTCCCGAGCACTTCCCTGTTGTAAGGACGGAACCTCTAAATAATTGAGCTGTGCGGCAGTCACACCGCCCGGCACCCAAGGATTGTAAGGCACGCAACTCGCAGGCGCAGGCGGTCCGCAAACGATGTTGCCGGAAGTGTTGGTCACGGGGTTTTCCGCGAAAGCCAGCTTTGAGGCCGAAAAATTGTTCGAATTAAGTTGTTGCTGATCGGTGATGCCAACCTGAGCATAGGCGTCGTACTTCCAAGCGCTCAAGAAATCGCCCTTGATGCCGATAACCTCGTGGAAGTCGGTATTCGTAAAGTCCGTCAAGCGCAGACCGCCCTCGACGTTTCGTCGTTCGAGGTAGTAGCTCAGAACTCCGCCGGCAGGCTGACCCTGCTTGGCCAGATTGGCAGGGCTACACAGAATGCCTCGCTCCTGCGCCGTGATCAGCGGGTTGCCATCCAAGCCGGGGCCGACCGGCCCGCAATTAATGCCAAGTAGGTTGTTGGCGAAGTCGCCGCCCGGAGCGATGCCTCCCGTCGTGTCGTTCCTCATGAACATGAACTCGTTGTACACGTTGGCGTGCTCATTCAGGTCCACATTGATGAAGGCGCCGGCCGTCCAGCGCTCGGCGGGGCGCTGGAAGAAGTTCAGCGCGCCGAAATTGAAATTGTCACCAGCCGTGGCGGCGCGAAGAAGGCCGGTATTCGGATCAACGGTTTGATTCGGGAAGACTTTCCCAGGACCGCTGTTGTAGGCGATGATGGTACCACCCCTGGACGTGCCGGATCCGCCGCAGATCGCACCGTTCGCGCCATGCGATAGGCTGCAGGCGCTGTAGTCGAATTGCCCGCCGATGTTCTCGGCCTGCTTGTCGTAGGTCGCGTACACCGTGGCATTGCCCGCGCCGTCCGCGAAATTCGAACCAGCGATGAATGAGAAATTCTTCTGAAATCCGGAATCCACACTGCCGGTGGGCGCGCTGAAACCGCTGCTGGCCACGAGATTCTGATATTGAGTCTCATGGTTGTTATGGTTGAACATGCCGTACTGGGCGTCGATTTTCACGCCTTCGTAGTGGGTGTTCATGATGAAGTTCACGACGCCCGACACGGCATCCGCGCCGTACGTCGAGGAAGCACCGCCCGTCAGCACGTCGACTCTTTCGATGAGTTCGGCGGGAATCTGGTTGATGTCGGTGAAGTTACGGCCGTCCGGTGCGCCGGGGGCGAGCCGCTTGCTGTTGACCAGCACCAGGGTGCGCTGCGGACCCAAGTCATGCAAATCCAGGGTCGAGGTGCCATCCGCGCCGTTGGACATGTTGCTGCCCTGGCCGGCGAATACCTGCGGCAGATTGTTGAGGATGTCTTCAACGCGGGTCAGGCCCGACTGTTGAATATCAAGATTTGTGACCGTGGTGATCGGGCTGGCGGAAATCAGGTTCGCGCTTTGAATGCGTGTTCCGGTAACGACCACTTCTTGAATGTCTGACGCGCCTGCGGCAGCTGCGGCCGGTGCGGTTTGCGCGTAAGCGGCCGGAACAACTGCACTCGCTGCGGCTGCGGCGAGAGCGGCGTGAACCGCGTGCTGCAAAATCCGATTCTTTCCCATCTTGATTGCTCCTTATATTCGATTCAGTCCCGTCTTCGCGTGGCCGGGCGATCTATAAGCGTCGCCTCCCGAGTGCCACGTCGAGTTATGGACCGATTACAACACGCCGTTATTGTGTTGCCAAGTCGCATCGGATGGAAAATTACCGGCTGGTGGTGCAAAACCGCGCTTCAGGGCCAAATTTAGGTGAGATATTTACGGCTGCGAGATCGTCGCAACACCACCAGGGCGGCGCAGACCAAAAAAACATCACTTTTTTTTGCCGAAATGCCCGTTGTTTTGACGCAACAACAGCATGACAGGCGCTACCTGGACCACATACGATGCAAGTTCGCGATCACAAACTCCATCTGCGTGCGATTCTGCCAATCCATTTTCAGGCCTTCGAGAGCGCGTACTTCTCCCAGGGAATACAGCAGTTCTCTTTGCAATTGATCGGAAATTTGGCTCTCGATGAAGCTAATCATCACTATCCGCTCGCCCGAACTCACCGGCACGACCTGATGCACCGTCGTCGAGGGATAGAACACAGCAGATCCCGCCTGGCCCTTGATTCTGACCGCTTCCGTGCCCAGGTGAATGAGCAACTCGCCGCCCTGGTAGTCTTTCGGATCGCTGATGAAGATGGTGCAGGAGACATCGGAGCGCAACGGCTCCGGACCCAGCGGCAGAAACGCTGCATCCGTATGCGGGCCGTACTTCATACCGGGCGCGTAGCGAGCCAGGGTCGGGGCTGCTACGCGGCGCGGAAAAATGAAACTCCGGGCCTCCTCGCTGCGTTGCAAGGCGCCGAGCGCGATCTGGGACGCCTTCTGCCCCAGCACGTCGCCGGGATCCGCGATCACGTTCTGCTTGACGATGTTGTGGGGGTTGGAGAGTTTGCCGTCGACAAACTTAGCTTGGCGAGCGATTTGAGTAATCGACGTAAGTTCGGCCGGCGTGAGAAAACTCTCGATCTGGAGGAACATCAGCTTTCCTTAATGAATTGGAGGCGGCAAATCAACTCTCGTCCTTTTCCAGATAGTTCCGCAGCTCTGCGAGCTCTTTCTCGTAGTGGCGAGCCCTGCCCGATGATCGCTGATAGATCGGTTCTCTCACCTGCCAGACACTGGCGGTTTTGACGGCACGCCCCGGCGAGACCGTGAGACAGCGTTCGTCCCAATCAAGTCCCAAGAAGGACAGCAGTTTCTCGACCGCAGGCTTAGGCTCTTGGACCAGCGCATCGTAGTCGATGTCCAGAATGTCGGGGCCGTACAATGTCTTCCAGTGCCTCATCAAGCGCAAATACTGGCGGTAGTGGTGCCCGATATCCATGAGATTCAGGGCGTAGTTCATTCGCTGGTCCAGGTGCAGAAAATAGATCGACAGGCAGTTGTCGAGTGCGTTGCGCGTCGTGTGCACAATCTTGGCATCAGGAAACAGCAGCTTGATCAAACCGATATTCAGGTAATTTTCGGGGCGTTTGTCGCTGACATAGGCCGCCCCGGGAAACATGTCGCCCAGAGATTGCCGATACTCGGCGGCCAGGGTCCTGAGCCGCTGCGGCAAGACGACGGCGATCGACTCAGGAAACGGCGCCAGGTCGGTTTGTACCGCATTCGGCAGAAATTCGAGTTCGCCGCCGGCGGCAAGCCGCGAGTGGCCGGCGAGCAATTGTTCGGTCAGCGTCGAACCCGAGCGGTACATCCCACAAATGAAAATCGGGTGCGGCGTCGTGGCCGCCGTAGCAGCGGCGGGCGCGGCCGGTCTTAAGCCGCCTGCCGACGCGGCGGGAAATGCCGCGATCAGGCGCTCGGTATATCGCTCCGCGAGCGCTCGGTCATAGGCCGCCGTGCCGGCCGGAGCGCTTTGGCGACTATGGGCGTTCGCTGCCGAATACATCTCGAACGCCTCGGCATAGGCTTGACACTCATCCAACGCTCGGCCGAGCTCAAATTCGAGGCTGGCGCGATCCGCCAGGGTAATGTCGGTCCGCGAATGAGCCTGGCGCAGCCGCTCGATCAAAGGATCGTTCCGATCCGAATAGGTCCGCAGTCTCGCGTAGCGCGCCAGCGCCCGCGCCGACCGCGGATCCAGAGCGAGGAGGCGTTGGTAGACGCGCGCGGCCATTTGCCGTCGGCCATAGTCTTCGTGAAGATTGGCAAGATTGAACAGCGCCGGAGCATAGTTGGGATTGTGGGAAAGAGCCGCTTTTAGTTCGCGCTCCGCGGCATCATCCTGACGCAGGTAATCGCTGTAGATCACGCCGCGATTCAGATGCACCTCCTCGGGCTTCTTGACACCTCGATCCAGAGCCTGCTGGTACGAGTTCAGCGCCGCGGTGAACTGCCGTGTCCTGCGTTGCAGTACCGCCAGGTTGTACCAGGCATCGGGCAAAGCGGGCCAGCGCCCGAGCAGCCCCTCGTAAGCGGCGATGGCCTCGGGGACATGGCCTTGGGCTTCGAGCCGTAGCGCTTCCTCGAGCATGGGTTCATGCGACTCTCGCTGCGTCTGATTGCTCATGAGCACAGTATAACGGCGGCTCGCGAAAACCACGCACCGGTGCGAAACTCGCCGCAATGAACGATCTTCAGGAATCGCTGACTCGCTCGCCGCAGCTATTCCCCTACTCGATGGATCTAGCCGGCGACAGCGTATCCTTCATTCACCTGTCGAAAGCTGACTATGAAAAGGCGAGCTTCCTCGACCCTCGAATACTGACGCCGCAAACCCGGGCATATTCACTGCCGTGGGCCGAGATCGCCCGAGCCATCGATTCAGCCCAGCTGAAGGAGCGTTTGGGGTTCATCTTCCACATTGGGCACGTGGGCTCCACCCTGCTCTCGCGGCTCATCGGTGCCCACCCGTGCGCATTCTCGCTGCGCGAGCCGATGCTGTTGCGGGGCTTTGCGCAACTCAAGAGTGAGCCCAGGCATGCGCCGGCCGCGTGGGAGAGCGACGCCTTCGAGGCGCGATTGACCCGCACGCTGCAGTTGTTCTCGCGCACGTTTGAGGCTCGAGAACGGCCTGTGGTCAAGGCTACGAGCTTCGTGTCCGAACTGAGCGAGACCCTTCTGTCGCGTGCCTCGGCACCGAAAGCCATCATGATGTATGTCTCGCCGGAGAGCTATTTTGCCACGATCCTCGGCGGCGCGAACTCGCGGCAAGAAGCGAAAGTGCTGACTCCAGGCCGATTGGGGCGGCTGCAACAGCGCATTGGGTGCGAAGCCTGGCGCGCCGAAAATTTAAGCGAGGGCGAAACCTTGGCGCTGGCTTGGGCGTGCGAAATGTCTGCGTTGGCGCAATCGGCGAGGTCCAGTGCCGCGCGCCTGCTGTCGGTCGATTTCGATCAATTTCTGATCAACCCCTCATCCCTGCTGGAAATCTTTCGCCATTTCGACATCGACGCGACCGCAGCTGAGGTGCAAACCATTCTCGAGGGACCTGATATGCGCCGCTATTCCAAGGCGCCCGAGTACGCCTACGATACTGCTCTGCGGCTCGAAGTGTTGAAACAAGCGCGCGCTCTGCATGGCGCCGAGATCCGCCGCGGACTCAACTGGCTGGAGCGAGCTGCGGCGCAATTTGAACCTGTGCGAGCGGCGTTGGCATTGACCGCATCCCAATAGGCAAGTGGGCCTGCCGCATCGCCGGAAAACCCAGCCCAGAACGGCAAAAACCGCGGCCCGCATAAGGTGCTGTTCGAGTTGGCTACGCGATCGGATGCACATGTCGACAACATTAAGAAACCGTCATTTAAGGCGCTCCGTTTGGTGGCCGCCGGCGGCCGCCGTCACCTGATTGAAGCAGGCATCAGCTTAGATAATTGGGTAATAATGAGTGCGTTGGCCGGGTCTTTTATATGAGCAGCAATTCCGCTGCGTTCTATAACTATTGAGGAATCAAAAATGCAGATCAATAAACTGTCGAGCGCTGCCATGGCTGCCGCAGCCGCCATGCTGTTCACTTCCGCAATCAGCACCACTGCAGTTGCAGCGGATGCCGCCACCGTGAAGTGTCAGGGCGTAAATTCCTGCAAGGGGACCTCCGAGTGCAAGTCCGCGAAGAATAGTTGCAAGGGCATGAACAGCTGCAAGGGGCAGGGCTTCGTGTCCATGACCAAGGACGCTTGCGCCGCTGCGAAGGCGAAGGCGAAGAGCTAAGCATTTCAGTGTTTTGGGGGCCGGGCTTCGCCGCCCGGCCCTATCTTGATGAAACTCTCCGGCTTCGGCCTTGGCCTGCGAACTCCCCACTATGAGGCCATCCTAAACGAGCCTCACGCGATCGATTGGCTCGAAGTCATCACTGAAAACTACCTGGTCCCCGGCGGCAAGCCGCTTGCCTATCTCGAGCGCATCCGCGAACGTTTCCCGATGGTCATGCATGGCGTGTCGCTGTCAATCGGCAGCACCGATCCGATCGATTTCGACTACCTACGTTCGGTGCGCAGCCTGGCGGCGCGCATAGAACCGCACTGGATTTCCGATCATCTGTGCTGGACCGGCGTCGAGGGACGCAACTTGCACGATTTGCTGCCGCTGCCCTACACCGAGGAGGCGTTGGCCGCGGTGGTTGCGCGTGTGGGTCAAGTACAAGATGCCTTGGGAAGACAGATCCTGTTGGAGAATGTCTCCAGCTATCTCAGCTTTCACGCGGACGAGATGAGCGAGTGGGAATTCTTGCGCGAGGTTGCCGCGCGCGCCGATTGCAACATCTTGCTCGACATCAATAATATCTATGTCAGCAGCGTCAATCACGGCTTCGATCCAGTGAAGTACCTGCAGGCCATGCCGAAACCGCGCGTGCGCCAATTTCATCTTGCCGGACACAGCAATATGGGCGGTCATCTGATCGATACACATGATCATCCCATCGTCGAGCCGGTATGGGATTTATACCGCCAAGCGCTCGCGATTTTTGGCGCCATACCGAGCATGATCGAGCGCGATGACAACATTCCAGAATTGAGCGAGCTGGTCGCGGAGCTCGACGTGGCACGCGATCTTGCCGCGCGACACGCGCGGCAGGCGGCGTGAGTTGAAGATTCCACTGCGCGAATTGCAGGTGGATATGCAGCGGCACCTGTTGGGCGAGGAAAGCGGCGTGACGGCCGCCATTGTGGATGCCCCGCCGCTGCCCGCCGCGCAGCGATTGGCGATTTATCGCAATGCCTACCAGGTGCGCCTCATCGATGCCTTGCACGAAACCTATCCTGTTCTGCATGGGCTGCTGGGCGATGAGGCCTGGGTTGAATTGGGTCAAGCCTTCGTCGCGGCGCATCCTTCGGTGTTCCGCTCGATTCGTTGGTACGGCCGCGAATTGCCGGATTATCTCGCGGCCTCTGCGCCCTATAGCGAGGCGCCGATTCTCGCCGAGGTTGCGCTGCTCGAATGGACGCTGGCGGAGGTGTTCGATGCAAACGATGCGCCGGCCTTGGCGCGCACCGCGCTATCCGCAGTCGAACCCTCTGCGTGGGGCTCTCTCACGCTGGAGTTTCATCCTTCGCTGCGCCGTCTGGCGCTCAGCTGGAACACTGCGGCCGTTTGGAAGGCGATGAGTCAAGACGAAACGCCGCCGCGACCGGAAATGGCTCCTGCGCCCATACGATGGCTGCTGTGGCGGCAAAATTTGCAAAATTATTTCCGATCGATGAATGCGGTGGAATCAACCGCGCTCGAATCGGCGTTGCGCGGCCGTAATTTCGCGCTACTTTGCGAAGATTTGGGCGTCCTGTTGCCGCAGGAAGAGATTCCCGCCGCCGCCGCGAGCCTTTTGGGCACTTGGGCGGACAGCGGAATTATCGTCAAGGTCGGCAGCTGGGACGCCGAAGCCTCACAGTAGACTGCCGGCCGCCCCGAGCATTTCCTTGCGCAACAGCGGGATGGGAGGCCCCCCGTACGATAAAAATTTGTCGTGAAATTCATGCCACCGGGACTGGTCGTCCGGGTTGGCCGGCGCTGCTCCAGCCGCGCTTTCGGCGAGCCAGTCGGCGCGAAGCTTGCGGATCATGAGTTTGCCCAGCGTGTAGTTCAGGTACGCCGGATCGTAGGTACCACGCGCTGCCTGCTGCCGGGCGTTGCCGGGATCCTGAAAGGCTTGCTCTCGGAACATCTTTTCCGACTGCGCGACCGTCATGCCATGCGTATGCAATCCGATGGCCGACAGCAAGCGCACATCACGCAGCAGCGCCTCATTCAGCTGACCGATGTGCTTTTCCGCATCGCCTTTGGCCAAGCCCATTTCAACCATCATTTCTTCGCAGTAGTGCGCCCAACCTTCGGCGAAGGCATACCCCACCCACAGCCCTTCGAGCTTGTCGGCGTTCGCATTCGAATGCAGGAACTGCAGGAAGTGGCCGGGCCAAACCTCGTGCACCGAGGTAAAGAGCAATGCGGCGTCACCGGGAATATAGGCGGCCTGCTCGGCCTTGCTCCACTTCGGATCCGGCGGCGCGATGTTATAAACGGACACCACGCCCTTGTCGTAGGGACCGGCGGTATTGATGAAGGCGGCATTGGATCGATTGTAGGGCGGCGCTTCCGCCACCAAGGCTTCGTCATTGCTCGGAATCGACACGACGTTGTTGCGGACGATGAATTCCTTGAGCATCTTGAGCTGATTGCGCGCTTCCTCAACCGGTCCGCCTTTGGGCTTGTTCGCCTGCATCTTTCCGACGCACTGAGCCAGGGAGGCCTTGGGGGCGTAGGTGCTGCACTCTGCTTTTAGGGCTGCCGTGTTGCGGTCCAGATCAGCGTGGCCCGCGGCCTCGATCTGTTCGACCGGCAGATCAACTTGCTCAGTCTGCTTGACCATTTGCGCAAACAAATCCGGACCAAACGCGTATTTATCGGTGGCCTTCTTGCGCTCGCCGGTCAGATAGTCCCTGAGTCCGTTCATCGCCTGCGCCGCCACCGCATTGGCATCTTTCAGCTGCTTTTGCAGATCGGCGTCAGAAACGGATGCGAACACGGCCGCGACGTTTTTCGTATAGAAATCGGCGAGACCGCCGAATTCCTCGATACCCAGCTCGACGTAGGTCTTCGGCATGGGCGATTTCAGATTTTCCTTGATCGAAGCGGCGATCTTCGGGATGCCCTGTGCGTACTTGATGTACGCCTTCATGCGCTTCTCGAGCGGCGCATAGTTGCGGCTCAAATACACATCGGGATCGATTTGACCCAAGTACCAGGCCGGATTGCTGAACGGGAACTGCGTCTTTTCTAGCCAGAAGAGATCCTTGTCGACCACCGCCAGCAAGTATTCGCGGTCGAAGCGCTCGCGCGGTTCCAACCCGCCGGCTTCGACAGCCGCGATTTGGTCGCGTTGATCGTGCAGGCGCGCTATCTCTCGCTTAAGACCGTGGGCGCTCACATCCGGCAGCTGACCGTCGAATTCGTGGCGCCCGGCTTGTACGGCAAACGCCGGTTGGGCCTGCATGTAGTTTTCGATGAACGCATTTGAAAGTTTGAGCCACGCCTGGCTCGCCGACGAGGGTCCCTTGGGCTTGGGCGGCGGCGGAGCCGATTGTCCGCAGCCGGACACTACAAACAACAAGGCCCCAGACAATGCGGCTCCCTTGACAAGAGACTTCCACATGGCAACTCCCCCTTCTTAATTATTAGTCTAAAAAGCAAAACTCAAGGCGATCGGCTAATAGTCGTACTTCCCGCCGCGTTCCAGCGCGCGCTTATAGGCGTCGCGTGCACGAATCCGTTCCAGAAAAGCGATCGATTTCGGGCGGCTCGCGCTGAGTCCTGCCCGCGGCACGGCGATTTCCAACGGGAAACTCATTTGTATGTCCGCGGCGGTGAATTCTTCACCGGCGAACCAGGTATGCGAATTCAGCTCCGCCTCGATGTAGTCAAAATGCCGCTTTAAGTTCGGCGCAATAAAAGCGTCGGTCACGGTCGCGGCGATGCGCCGGGCAATCGCGCTGACGGGCCAGGGCGCGGGATTCGTGGCAACACGATCGAACACCAATTTGAGCAGCAGCGGCGTCATCGCGGAGCCTTCAGCGTAGTGCAGCCAGTAGGTATACCGCAGACGCTGCGCCGTACCGGCGGGAGGTAGCAAGCGTCCATCACCGTATTTTCCCACCAGGTATTCGATGATCGCGCCGGACTCGGCCACGGTCACATCGTCATCGACAATCACCGGCGACTTTCCAAGCGGGTGAATTGCCAGCAAGGACGGCGGCGCCAGCATGGTCTTGGCGTCCCGCTCGTAACGCTTCACTTCATAGGGTACGCCGAGTTCCTCGAGCAACCACAACACCCGCTGTGAGCGGGAGTTGTTGAGATGGTGAACCACGAGCATCGGGCGATTCTAGACCTAAGGATTGCCGGGCGCGAACCAATCAGCTTTTGACAGGAGAAACTCAGGCAGCGCTTCGCATCGCGCCGCCAAGGAGCCCAAGGCGGGATACACCACTGTGTCCCGATTGATCCCCAACGCATCACTCAAAAACGTATAGACGCAGACGGCGGTGACATCGGCTTGAGTAATTCGATTGCCGATCAGCCACTCATCGCCGCGCACTTGGCAGAGCCGGTCCAGTTCGCCGAGGGCCGCATGCGTTTGGGTGTGGCAGCGCTCAACCCAGGGTCGATAGCGTTTCTCGGGCGGGCGAAATGCAGTTTCGTACACCTGTGTCGCGCCTTTCTCCGCGCCGCCGATGGCAATGGCAATCACGCGCAAAGCTTCGCGCCGGAGCTCGCCTGAGCGGGGCAGCAGTGCGCGTTCGGGCCCCGCCTCTTCATCGAGGAAGTCCAAAATTGCCGAGGATTCGATCAGCGTATCGCCATCCGGCTGCACCAGGGCAGGAACCCGGCCGAGGGGATTGAACTGTCGAATCAGCTCGAAGTCTTTGCCCACCGACCAGTTGCGATGCTCATAAGGCATTCTTAGCAAATTCATGCTGACAGCGACGCGGCGCACGAACGGCGAATCGAACATCCCGATGAGTATCATCAGTGACCGCCCTTGACCCGCAATCCGGCGGCGGCGAGCGCTTCTGCCAGTTCAGCTTCAATGCGCGCAGCTTCGCTGCGCTTGATGTATTGCAAATGAACAGTCGGTCCTGTGAGCACTTCGATACCTCGTTTCAATACGCTTCCCGCCGCACGAATACCCGCCTTGTGCTGATCGAAACGCTGCGCCGGACTGTACTTGCTCATGCCCACGTAAACCCCATACGACCCGTCGCGATCGCTGAAATCCAATAGTACCAAGTAGATGTTCGATCGCCCTTTCGCAGAGGACTTGAACTTCAGCGAGGTTTCGTAGAGCACGGGCAGCCAATCGATATAGCGCATCGGCAGCCATTCAGGAATGGAGGCCGCAGCGCTTTCCCACAGCTGTTCGAGCGCGCTTTCAATGTTACTGGACACTGCTCCGCGCATCCATAGCTCATGAATGCAATGAGCGCCGTTCAAGCCGTCGGCAGCGGCGACCGCGCGCTTCAGCCGGTCTGCGATGTCGCGTTGCGCGAGTTCCTTGAGCGGACGGCTGCCGGGCGGAGTTTTAGCGTCGATGCGCAATCTCGGCGCATTATAGGACAGGTTGCGTCGGCTTCAGGGTATTCGCCGTGCATCACCGCGCAGCCAGCGGATCTCGCCTCGGCACGGCTCGAGCAAGTTGGTTAGATCCGTGATCATCCCCTTCGTGCGAAGCAATGCGAATGCGCGTATCTGCGTATCAGGAAGCGCTTCGCGCAGGCGCGCCGCTGCGGCCAATAGGGTCCGCCCTTTCGTGATTACATCGTCGATAATCACCACCCGTCGCGGGCGAATGCCTGGAGGCTCGAGTCGGAACGAATCGAAGTGCCGCGCCACGCTGGGCCGACAACCTTTCTTCGCCGTTGCCGACTTGCGCACGGCGGAGATTCTGTGCAATCCGGGCCACATTGTGCTGCCCACTCCTGCCTCAACGAGCGCGCGCGCAAGCTCAGCCGCAGCCCAGGTACCTCCCGCCCTGGGCGCACTTCGAGGCACCGGCACAAGCACGTCGTCGGCGAGAAAGAAGCCGGCTAGGCCGGCGGTTGGCTCCATCTGTTGGCGTACGCGCACTGCGTATTTGAACATGAAGTGTGCATCGCCCTCCTTCAGCAACGCCCGCAGCAGCCGCGATCGCGCGCAAATCACGCTTTCGCCGGCGGGCGAATAAACGTAGCAAGAGGCGAAGGCGACGCCGTCGATCATCGCGAAAGGTCGTGGTCACGCGCGCGCTTCGAGGAAGCGGGTGCCAGGTCGGTTTGCTCTCGCCCCTGCGCTTGCGCCTCCTTCTGCGCCTCGCGATACTGAAGCCACCTCTGCACAGACTCCTTCGCCGTGTCTTCGTGTCCTTTTGGGTGCGCCTGCTTTTCCGCCTGGCGATGCTGAGCCCACCTCTCCGCTGATTCCATTGCCGTGTCTTCGGAGTGTTTTGGCGCGGCGACGCCCTGCTCGTGTTGTTCCGCTCGCGCAAGCCGTGCCGCGACTTTCGCTTGGTGCTCCGCGCGGATTCGTTCCGCGACTTCGCTGCGATATCCGCGCCGTTCCATTTCCAACGCTAAATACGGGATGTGCATGGGCTCGCGATCGATGCCTTGGGCTTTCAGCGTACGATGGTCGATACGCGCGTTCACCTGTGCTTGTTCGAGCGCAGTATTGGCGGCCACCGCCCAACGTTCGCGCACATGCAACAACTCGACGACGGCCGGTCCCAGGCCGTGCTCGCGCCGGACCGCATCTCTCCATTCCAGCGCGGTTTTGGCGCCCAGTCCCTCGCTGGTGACCTCGCGCGTAGTTGCAAGCAGGTGCGCATGAAAATTACGCGGATCGCTGCCCGGAAAATCCCGCGGCGCATGTATCGCTATATCGAGCGCGAATCGATAGCGCTCGACCAACTCTCTGGAAAATCCCGTAACCAAGTTGATTCGTGCCTGCGGCGAGAGTTCGGGCGGCAGCGCCACCAGATATTCACGCGCGGTGCGGGCATTTTTTCGTACCTCGGCACCCTCGGCGCGATTCCATAGGTTGCTGCGGTCCTGGGCCCACGACATCTTGTCGGCCGTGAATTGATTTGGCAGCATGATTTCCTTATGCAGGACATCCTGACGGCTGGAGTGATCGTAGATTCTCCCAGTCCTTTCGTCGCGAATTCGCTCACCCGCACGGTAGGCGGCTGCGCTCACCGCACTGCTCCCCGTCGAACGCCCAAAAGTCTTCAAATTCAGGAAATAGATGGCCATTTCCCACTAGCGCCTGCGTATCGAGGCAAAAAATTCCGGCTCGAGCGCGTAGCCGGCCGCGAAGGCGCTGAAGGGCTGGTCAACCTTGGTCAGCGAAATGGCCTGTGCCTCCAGGGTACTGCTTGGCATAAAGCCGCCCGGCTCGCAATGCAGCCCATCGTCGCTGAAAACCCCAGCGCAATGCGGGCAGTGATTGGCCCAATGGGATTCGGCCGGGTCGGTACTGCGGGTTCGATGAAATTCCGCGGAGTGTTCTACCAGCAGCCGGCTTACCGCATCAGGTAGCCCGCCCACATAAAAGATGAAGGCATTCGCGTCCACCGTCTGCCACTCGCCGTCAGTCAGTGATTCATGATTTGGCGGCAAGCCTATGGCGAGGACGCGGGCGGCCCGGCTGCATTGCGCGCACTGCACCTGAGCCTCTGCTATGAAATAGCTGCTTGAGCGGAGATTGGCATCGGGTATTTGCATGGTCTAAGGCCTCGTGAGGTTGACTTTCCACCACGTTGCGGAAGATGCGGTTTTCAGATACCCGCGTAGGTCCGGCAGCTGTTCGAGCTCGGAGGCCATGACCGCAGTTTCCGTAACATGCTGATCGGTGACGCTGCGCGATTGGCGTGCGCCGCGGCTAAAGAAGGCAGATTCGCGATCCTTGCCGCGCGAGATCTGCCTGCGCAGAACCTCCCGCTCCCCGATCAGGCGCGAGGCAAATTGCGAGGTGCCCCCGTTTTCGCTGCTCGAGCAGCGCAGAATCAGAGTATTCGCGCAATTCTCTATTATTGTTTGCGCTTCACCCTGCCCGTACGTGCTGGAGACTTGCGCGACCGCCTGGAATCCCAGGACGCAGCGGCCACCAAATTTTCGCAGCCGGGCCAGCGCATCCTTTAAGCCGTCGATGGCTCCCAAAGCATCGAGTTCGTCGACGACGAACCAAAGCCGCTGGTCGTGCCCTTGAGGCTGGCTCATGGCCTCGAATATGGCAAGGTGCATCCACGTTGCGATCATCGAGCGCAATGCAGCGATTTGGTTGGCACGATAGGGAATGAACAGCATGCTCGGGTAGGTTCGATTCCTAACCCATTCGCGCACGGAAAAGAGTGCCGCGCGCTGGTTCTGGATGTACTCGAATGCGGCCATCGCGGAACCAGCCACCGAACGAATCGAGCCAAACATCCTGGCATTGTCGGGATCGAGAAAGGGCTGCGCGGGCGTTCCAGCGACGATGGGGCGAAGCTCATCGGCCGAGGCAACCATGAGCAGGCGCCACAAGTTGCCGGCGTTTGAGTCACCCGAAAAATGGCAACGCCGAATGATGGCGGCCAGAAAGGTGCGGGCGTAGCCGCGCCATTCCTGCGCGGAGGGGTCATCGCAATTTGCAATCAGCCCGCTCGCCAGTTGCTCGACATCGAAGCTACTCTCGATTTCGGCAAACAGATCCCATTTTACGGATCGGGATTCGAACGGATTGAGAATGATGTCGCCACGGTACCGATCATAGAAATGGTCCAAATATCCCGCGTCGGGATCGGCAAATACCGCCCGGTCGCCGCGCGCAATCGCCGAGCCCAGCAATTCCCGAATCGCCGTGGTCTTACCGGTGCCGGTGCTGCCGATCAG
>Ga0307474_10000837_pt1 | contig 22088 bp, 21 predicted proteins | sample atmos_gasesECM1C_2_FD_203312 | JGI IMG/M metagenome (GOLD analysis project Ga0307474, IMG submission 203312) | Hardwood forest soil microbial communities from Morgan-Monroe State Forest, Indiana, United States - atmos_gasesECM1C_05 | ecosystem: Environmental > Terrestrial > Soil > Temperate... | reverse complement strand
GAATCAATGGCTCTTCTTACGCATGCTGGAAAAGGGCATTGCGTATCAGAAAACCGGTGTCGTCAATTGGGACCCGGTCGATAAGACCGTGCTGGCGAACGAGCAAGTCATCGACGGCAAGGGCTGGCGGACCGGCGCGATCATCGAAAAGCGCGAAATTCCCATGTACTACCTGAAGATCACGGCCTATGCCGAAGATCTGCTCGATGAATTGAATCGCATGCCGGATTGGCCCGAAAGAGTGCGCGTCATGCAGGCCAATTGGATCGGCCGCAGTGAAGGCGTGCGGCTCGGCTTTCCGCACGACATCGGCGAGGGCGGCGTGCTGTGGGTATTCACCACCCGCGCCGACACCATCATGGGCGCGACCTTTTGCGCCGTGGCGGCGGAGCATCCGCTGGCTGATTATGCCGCGCAGGATAACGTCAAGCTGGCGGCGTTCATCGAGGAATGCAAGCGTGGACCGGCGCTCGAAGCCGAGCTTGCCACTCAAGAAAAAAAGGGCATGCCGACCGGCTTGCACGTGCGCCACCCGATCAGCGGCGAACCCATTCCGGTGTGGGTCGGCAACTACGTGCTGATGAGTTACGGCGACGGTGCGGTCATGGGCGTGCCGGCACACGATGAACGGGATTTCGCATTCGCCAAAAAGTATCGGTTGCCGATCCACCAGGTCATCGATGTGCCGGGGCGCGCGTACTCTTTGGCGGCGTGGGAGCCTTGGTATTCCGATCACGGCCGCTGTGTGAATTCCGGTCCATACGATGGACTCGACTATCAAGCCGCCGTCGATACCGTCGCCCGAGATCTGCAGCTCAAGGGCTTGGGCGAGAAGCGGACTACCTGGCGGCTGCGCGACTGGGGGATTTCGCGGCAACGTTATTGGGGTTGCCCGATTCCGATCATTCATTGCAGAAGCTGCGGCGCGGTGCCGGTGCCGGACGAGCAATTGCCCGTAATCCTGCCCACGGACTTGGTGCCCGATGGCAGCGGCAACCCGCTGTTGAAGGACGAGCGCTTTCTAAACGTGAAGTGTCCGAAGTGCGGCGCCGCTGCGCGCCGCGAAACGGACACCATGGACACCTTCGTGGATTCGTCCTGGTATTTCTTGCGATTCGCCTGCGCCGACAATGATCAGGCCATGCTGGATTACCGGGTTCAATATTGGCTGCCGGTCGATCAGTACATCGGCGGCATCGAACACGCGATCCTGCACTTGCTCTATGCGCGCTTCTGGACTCGTTTCTTGAGAGAGATGGGCGCGGTTTCGTTCAAGGAGCCGTTCGCGCGCTTGTTCACTCAAGGCATGGTGCTGAACGAGGTCTTCTTCCGCAAGAGCGACTCGGGACGCTTGCAGTACTTCAATCCGGCCGACGTAGCGGTCACGCCGGATAAGAGCGGTAAAGGCAGTGTCGCGGTGCTGAAGGCCGACGGCCGGCAAGTCGAATCGGGCGGCGTGGTAACGATGTCCAAGTCCAAGAACAACGGCGTGGACCCGCAGGTGTTGGTCGACGAATTCGGCGCCGATACCGCGCGGCTGTTCATCATGTTTGCCGCCCCCCCCGAACAGACATTGGAATGGTCTGATGAAGGCGTGCAGGGCGCATTCCGGTTCATCAAACGGCTATGGAAGGCCGTCTACGACCACGTATCCTCCGGTCCCGCGTCTGCGCTGGACAAGTCGGCTTTGACCGAGCCGCAACGCGCGCTGCGCCGGCATTCGCACCAAACCCTCGCGAAGGTTACGGATGACATCGGCCGCCGCCGCACTTTCAACACCGCGATTGCCGCGGTCATGGAGCTGTTGAATGCAGTGGCCAAGTTTCCGCAGGCCACCCCGCAGGATCGCAGTGTCTCGCAGGAGGCACTGGAGATTGCAGTGCTCGCGCTGTCACCGATCATCCCGCATGTCACCCACGCGCTCTGGCGCGGATTGGGGCATGGCACCGCGCTGATCGATGAGCCTTGGCGTGAAGTCGATGCACAGGCATTGCAGTCGGCGACGGTGCAGATCGTCGTGCAAGTGAACGGCAAGTTGCGGGCGCACATAACGGTCGCGGTCGACGCCGACGAGGCCACAGTCCGCGCCGCGGCCCTGGCCGATGCCAATGTCCAGAAATTCGTCGGGACCTCGGCGGTTCGCAAAGTCATCATCGTGCCGGGCAAGCTCGTGAACATCGTGGTGTAATGCCGCGTGGCCAGCTGGCGATATGTCTTTTTGATGAGCATCTGCGCGCTGTCCGCGTGCGGTTTCCGCTTGGCGGGCAGCGAGCCGCTGCCCGCGGCCATGGCGCGGCCCTACCTGTCGCTGAAAGACCCTTACACGGATTTTTCGCGGGAATTCGAACATACGCTCAAAACCTCCGGGGCGACGCTGCAAGCCACGCGCGATGGCGCTACGGCGACCATCGATGTCTCCAAGGATCTGGTCGAGCAACGCACGCTGGCGGTATCGGCGCAGAACATTCCCTCGGAATATGAACTCACCTACACCGTGACATTCAGCGTGCATGGCAAGGATAAGGAATTGCTCGCGCCGCAGACCATCAGCCTTTCAAAAGATTACAGCTTCGACGTGACCCTGCAGCTGGCCAAGGAGCACGAAGCCGACATTCTGCGTCAACAAATGGCGCGCGATCTGGTAGCCATCACCATGCACCGACTCACGAGCTTGAAGTAACGCCGGCGTGAGCACCGGGGTGCTTCTGGTCAACGGCATTGATCGACTCTCCCTGCAAGTACTCTTGGATCGCTATGGCTTGGCGCTGCAGCTGGTGGCGCCGGACGAACTCATTCCCGGCTCCTATTGGGGTGAACGCGAGGCGGGACTAATGGGATCGAAGATTTTCGCGCGCCTCGACACGCCGCTGCACTCTGTGCTGCACGAAAGCGCCCACTTTATCTGCATGACGCCGGAACGGCGCGCCGGCTTGCATACCGACGCGGGCGGCGATCATGCGGAAGAAAATGCCGTCTGTTACCTGCAGATCATCCTGGCCGATTCGCTGGCGAACGTCGGCCGGCAGAGAATGTGCCGAGACATGGACGCCTGGGGCTACACATTCAGGCTGGGCAGCGCGGCGGAATGGTTTGAGCTCGACGCTGACGATGCGCGCGACTGGCTGATTGAGCACGGCGTGCTCGATGCCGCGAGCAACCCCACCTATGCCTGCCGGTAGCGGGGATCGAGTGTCGCGGCGAACTGTGCTCACCGGGGTAACCGCGCTTTTCCTGGCGGGATGTGAGCGCTTGGGATTTCTCGCCGCCAACGCGCCAGCGGCCTTCGGGTCGTACACGCGGCAGACGAATATCGCGTATGGGCCGGATCCACAGCAGCGTCTGGATGTGTACGTACCCGCGAGCGCCATCGGGCCCGCGGGCGCCGCCCCGCCTCGGCCGGTGGTGGTTTTCTGGCACGGCGGGCGTTGGCGCCATGGCGACAAAGCAGACTATCGGTTTGTCGGCGCGGCGCTCGCGGAGTCAGGCTATGTGACCTTGGTGGCGAATTATCGCCACTACCCCCAAGTCAAAATGCCGGGATTCATGCAGGACGCGGCGCAGGCTGCGCTCTGGGCCGCGGCGCATGCGAACGAGTTTGGCGGCGCCCCAGAGCGTCTATACCTGATGGGACATTCGGCGGGCGCGCACCTGGCCGCCCTGGTGACGCTGGACCCGCGATATTTCGCCGCCGCCGGGCAACGCGCACCGTACATCGCGGGTGTGATTGGCTTGTCCGGAGCGTACGATTTCTTGCCCTTGCTCGAGCCGGATGTTCAGGACATGTTTGGTCCGCCGCCGCTGTATCCTGAGTCCGAGCCCATCAATTTCGTGCGCTCGGACGCGCCGCCCATGCTGTTGGTGCAGGGGCTGAATGATGAGACGGTGAAGCCGAAGAACTCGCGCAATCTTGCAGCGGCGCTGCGGGCGCTGGGGGTGCCGGTGACGTTGAAGCTGTATCCCAAGGTGTCGCATGCCGATACCGTGGCGGCGCTGACGGTGCTGTTGCGCGGCAGGGCGCCTACGCTGGCGGATATCCGGGCATTCGTCAGTGAGGGTTCAGTGGATGCCAAACCGCCGGGCGTTTAGGCGGCGTGCGCGGCGGCGTGCGCGGCGGCCTGTGCCGGCGTCGCGTACACCTTGCCGAAACGATTCGCGAGGAAGGCCTTCAGGCCGATCTCTTCCTGGCGAATCAATCCGGACTGCGGAATCTCGCCGGCGCTCAGCATGTCGAGCACCGCGCAAATGCCGCCCGCCGTGGTGATCTGAATGGCGCTGCGCACTCTGCCGCCCATCGGGGCCGCATAGATCTTGTTGGCGTAGGTCTCTTGCATCAATTGACCTCCGCGCATGCCGCTCACGGTGACAAACACTATGACCACATCCTGAAGCGTAATGGGCACGGCATTTTCGAGGATGTCCTTCAGAAGCTCGCGCCGATCGCGCAGCCGCAGATCATTCAGCAAGGCCTTCATGATGGCGGCATGGCCCGGATAGCGGATGGTGCGATAGTTCAGATTGCGCACCTTGCCGGCCAGCGTCTCGCACAGCGTGCCAAGACCGCCTGAGGTGTTGAAGGCTTCGTACAAGATTCCGTCGAGCGAGAATTCTTCCAGTTCCTCCAGCGGCTGCGTCTCACGCAGCTGGCCGTTGACGATGGCCTCGCACGGCTCGCAATACTCGTTGATCACCCCGTCCGTGCTCCAGGTCAAATTGTAGTTGAGCGCGTTGGAGGGGAATTCAGGCAATGCGCCGACTCGCATGCGCACATCGTTGAGCTCATCGAATCGTGAGGCCAGATCGGACGCCACAATGGTGATAAATCCCGGCGCCAGACCGCATTGTGGAATGAAGGCGGTGCGCGCGCCGACGCTGAGTTGCTTGACCGCGCGCGTGCTGGCGACATCCTCGGTCAGGTCCAAGTAATGTGCGCCGCCGCTCTTGGCGGCCTCGGCGATGAGCCGGGTCGCGTGATAGGGCGCCGCGGAGAGGACGGCAAACTTGCCCGACAGCAATTTGCGCAACGCGTCCCCCTGCGCAATGTCTACTGCGGCCTTCTTGATCGGCGCGGAAGTCTCGAGCCGATCCAATTGCGCTTGCGATCGATCGACCACGGTCACGGCGTAGTCGCCGGAACCGCCCAAAAGCTCCGCGATCATGGAGCCGATTTTGCCCGCGCCTACGATAACAATGTCTTTCATGCCGCCTCCGTTGGGAGCGCCATTTTTGCCCGATGGCATGGCGAATGGTAGGGTCGTTCTGGGCATTTTTAAGGTATACTCGCTATATTAAGAAGGGTAAAACCGGCGAAGTGCCATGGATTCCATCGATGAGAAGCTATTGTCGGCGCTGCGGGAGAACGGCCGGGCCTCGACGGCCATGCTGGCGCGGCTGGTAGGGCGGTCGCGCACCAGCGTTCAGAGTCGAATTGAGCGGCTCGAGAAGCAGGGCATCATCACCGGCTACGGGGTTCGTTTGGCGCCGGAATTTGGGGCCGGCGCCGTGCGTGCGCATGTCATGATCAAAGTGGGTCCCAAAGAGACCCGCGCGGTGACCGCCGCGCTGCGCGAGATATCCCAAGTGCGGCTGCTGCATTCCGTCAGCGGCGATGTGGACCTGATCGCGGTTGCGATCACCGCGTCGGTCGCCGAAATGGATCAGGTCATCGATCGAATTGGCGCCCTCGAGGGCGTCGAGCGCACGAACTCGTCGATCATTCTGTCGACCAAGTTCGAACGGTGACTGATGCCGAAACCGTCTAGTATTCGACCGATGTCAGGGACAATGGGGCGGTAATGGACTTGCACCCACCGGGCGGCCCGGTTCGCTCAGTCAAAGATTTTTTCGTGCACATCGGTGTAGTGACCTTGGGCATTTTGATTGCCTTGGGGTTGGAGCAGCTCGTCGAGGCGCATCATCGCGCCAACCTTGCGAAAATCGCGGTCGCGGGATTTCGCAGGGAACTGACGTTCAACGAAGGTCAGGTCAGGGACGTGCTGGCACGGATGCCGGAGCTGCAAGGGAAAGTCGAAAAGGCAATCTCGGCACTGTCCACCGCGCCGATTCCCGGCGCTGCCACACAGCCTATCAACTATCCCGGCATCTCTTTGGATCTTGTGTCCACCGCCAGTTGGGACACGGCGATTGCCACGCAGGCACTCAATGAATTGCCTTTCGACGCAGTTACGCGCTATGCGCAAGCGTATGGAACATTGCGGCTGTTCGCCGAGACCGAGCGTGAGGGCCTGTCCATTTGGCAGGGCGTTAGTCGATTCGGCACCGATCCCAGCGCGCTGACCCAAGATCAACGCACGACGCTGATTCAGGAGCTGCGCCGCTACGGCAATGCGCTGACTGTGATCGATTTTACCGGCCACGGCGCGCTCACTTCCAGCGACGCCGCGCTGGCCGCAGCGAAGTGAGCGACGCGCGGAGCGGCGATCGCAAGTCCCCACTTCACGTGTTGTTGCCGACCATGGGCAGTGCGGGCGATGTGCATCCCTTTATCGCGCTCGGCGCGGCGCTCAAGGCCCGCGGCCATCGAGCGACGATTCTGACCAATCCCATTTTCCAGGCGTTGATCGAGGCTCAAGGAATCGGATTTCTGGCCGTGGGCACCGCCGAGGAGGCCAATGCAGCCATCGCCAATCCTGAGTTGTGGCATCTGCGCAAGGGCTTCAAGGTCATTGCACAAGTGATCGTCCCGGCGATTTCGCAAATTTACCGGCTGATCGAAAAACACGCGGATTCCAACACCGTGGTAGCGTTTTCCAGCCTGGCTTTCGGCGCCCGCATCGCGCAGGAAAAGCTTGGCGTGCCGAGCGCATCGGTGCATCTGCAACCGAGTGTGATCCGCACTTTCGCCGATCAAGGAATGATGGGCAACGTCAGACTGTCGGCCTCTCGCCCGAAGTGGTTCAAGCAGGGATTGTTTCGAATCATAGACGCCATAGTTCTCGATCGCAGGCTCAAGGCGCCGCTGAATGATCTGCGCGCGACACTGGGCCTGGCGCCCGTCGATCGAGTGATGCATCGCTGGATGCACTCGCCGCAACTGGTGATTGCGTTCTTTCCCGAGTGGTTTGCAGCGCCGCAGCCGGACTGGCCGGCCCATATGCACACCGTGGGATTTCCCTTATGGGATGCGGATGGCGAGGCGGCGCCGCTGGCGGCGGCCGAGGAATTCTTGGGCAAAGGCGCGGCGCCCATCGTGTTTACGCCCGGATCGGCGGGCGCGACCATGCAGCGATTTTTCAAGGAATCGGTCCAGGCTGCGCGGCTACTGGGCTTGCGCGCCATGCTCGTGACCAATTATCCGGAGCAAGTTCCGCCAAACTTGCCCGCCGACATCAAGGTCTTCGGCTATTTACCCTTCAGTCAAGTGCTGCCGCGCGCTGCACTGCTGGCGTATCACGGCGGTGTGGGCACGTTGGCGCAGGGGATCAAAGCGCGCATTCCCCATCTGGTCGTGCCCCATGGCTATGATCAGTTCGACAGCGGGTGGCGTATCGAACAGCTGGGGTTGGGAAGGAGTATCCCACAGAGCCGCTATCGGGCCGGGCGTGTGGCTCGCACGATCGAAAGCATTCTGCAGGATGACACCGCAGCGCGGCGGCGCGCAGATTACGCCTCGCGCATCGATTCAGCGGACGCGGTTACCCGCGCCTGCAGATTGATCGAGGGATTGGGGTAGCGATCGTGCTAGAGCCGATCGCCATCACTGGCCGCTGCTACTCCGGCGTCTGCGGATCGCGCATGTGATCGAACAGGTCGCCACGCACCGGGATCTTTCCGATGCCGCACATGGGAAACGGAATCAGGCCGGTCATCACCATGAAGCAGCGATCGTTGATCCATAGAAGCGATCCACCGCCGCCTTCCAGTCCTTCGACCCGATGAGTGCGGGCATGATCCCATCCAAACTCGGGCGCATTCCCCTGATCCGACCCGGGTCCGACATCGACGTACATGCCGCCGAGCCGTTTATCCAAGGCGCGCGGTGGGGGTGTCGTGGCCGCTTGCGCGCGCTGCTTGACCGTCAGTGCCGCTTCAGCGTTCCAATCGACGTTAGCGGGCTTTTGCTCGGCCGGCGGCGGTTCGGCCGGGGGTGGAACCACGACCAATTGGGTGTCATGCGACGGCGGCGGCTTCTTGCGCGGCGGGCTGGGCGGCGGCGGGGATGTCTCCTCGGCTGATTGCCCGTGCGCGGGGAGCGGTAGAAACACCAGGGACTCCTCTGTGCGCAGCCGCAGATGAGTCTGCCAATGCAAAGCCATCAGCAAGAGTGCGGCGTGAAGCGCCGCGACGAGGGCCAAGACGATGGGCCGCCGCAGCCGCGCCGTTCCCCTTTCTGGCGGCTCGTGCAGACTGGTTGCAAAGGCGGCCATGGGCGCAGTGTGATACCAGAGTCGCGCGATTAGTTCCACAGAAGGGAAGAGGGGTCAGAAGCCGGGAGCCGAAAGAAAAAACGGCGTGGATTTTGAGGCCCACGCCGCCGGGATATCGCACCAGCGGGGGAGTTGGCTGGCTTGCCGGCGCGAGGTTCTCCTAAACTTCTTGCGATGCATCCTGCCAAAAACCTACGGGATAGAAAGATACATGTTGTACGTAGTGGTCAGAATTTAATCATTTGTCAAAACGATAATTCCGTGCTAAGTCAATTCAAGTTATTGATATTATTTAGATAATATCCCTCGGAGCGCTGTTGATATCCGGCGTGGCGGATGCCACCAGCACCGACGGTCAGCAGCTTAGGTGCGGAAGTTCTTAAGCGCGCAAAAGCTCAGGTTACGGGCGAGGTAGCCGCGCGCGGTTGGCGAAGACGGCGCGCAATCAAATAAGCGACGACCGCCACACCCAAGGTAATGCAGCTGGCGTTGAAGTCCTGGCGCTGGCCCGGGGTGAATGCCATGGCGATCAACACCGCAGCCATGCAGGCGATGGTGGCATAGCTCAAATAAGGGAATAGCCACATGCTGACCGCGGGCTTCGCTTCGCCATTGCGCTCGCGTCGGCGGCGCAATGCAATTTGCGCGGCGGCCGTAATCATGTAAACGAACACAATGAGCGCGCCAGAGGAACTCAATAAAAAATCGAACACTTTTTGCGGCGCTTCGGTTGCCGCGATGATGCCGAGGAATCCGGCCGCCGCGCCGATCAACACCGAAACCACGGGCACGCGGCGTTTATTCAATTTGACAAGGAACTGCGGCGCGTCGCCGCGTTCGGCCAGGATAAACAGCACCCGCGAACTGACATAGAAAGCCGAATTCAGGCAGGACAGCACCGCCGTGAGGATGATGACGCTCATAATGATGCTCGCGCCGGGGACGTGCATCGCGTTGAGCGCCAGGGTAAACGGCGATTCGCCGGAGCGAACCGTATTCCAGGGCACCACCGATACGATCAAGAAAACGGACACCACGTAGAAAATCAAAATGCGCCATATCACCGTCGTCGTCATTTTGGCGATCGCGCGGCCCGGTTGTGCCGATTCCGCTGCCGCCACCGTCGTGATCTCGGCGCCGGTCATGGCGAAGAACACCGTAGGTGCCGCTCCGATCACGGCGATCCATCCGCTCGGCGTGAAGCCGCCGTAATTGACGAGATTGGCAAAGGTTGGACCCGACGGCGCCGTCCAGCCGAACGCGAATGAAGCCGCAATGACGACGAACACCAGAATCGCCGCGACTTTGATGGAGGCGAACCAGAATTCAAATTCGGCATACGAACGTGCCGACATCAGGTTGACGCCGGTCATGATGGCCATCAAACCGAGACCGATCTGCAGCTGACTATAGGAAGGCATCCAGATCTGCAGAATCTTCGCGCCTGCGATCGCTTCCACCGGCACGACGATGACCCAGAAATACCAGTACAGCCAACCGACGACAAAGCCCGCACCCTCGCCCAAGCCGGAGCGCGCAAACTCCGTGAACGAACGCACGTTGGGAAGCGCGGTGGCCATTTCGCCCAACATGCGCATCACCATTAGAATCAGCATGCCCGTAAGGGCGTAGCTGATGAAAACCGCCGGTCCCGCAGCTTTGATGGACGTGCTGCTGCCGACAAACAGCCCGGCACCGATGATGCCGCCAATCGAGATCATCGCCAGATGCCTGCCCTTTAACGAACGGCTGAGCTGATGCGTGGGGTCGGACTGATCAGGAATGGTCGGCTGAGTCATTGAACGGCCCTCGGGGAAACTCGCCGTATACTACGCAAATTGAGGCATGCCATGCGCCGCAATTACAAGCTGCGCAGGAACTCGATTAACGCCTTGTTGACCTCGTTGGCGCGCTCCTGCTGAGTCCAATGACCGCAGCCCGGCAGCATGATGGTGCCGCGCAGCTGGGGAATATAACGCCCCAAGTCCGCGATGACTTCTTTCATGCGGGGGAAGGAAACCACCAGATCCAGATCGCCCGCCATGTACAGCGCGGGCACGCTCACCGATGCTCCGGCATACGGTGCCATCAGCTCCCAATTGCGATCGATGTTGCGGTACCAGTTCAGTCCGCCGCGAAATCCGGAGTGCTTGAATTGCTGGACGTAGAAATCCAGGTCCGCGTCAGTGAGCCACGCGGGCAAGGCTTCCGGGTTCGGCATGCGCGTGAGAAATCCGCCGGCGCGCGGCACCATGCCGACACCCGCGCCCGGAGCCCCAGGATTGCGTCTCGGCACATCGCCCGATCCTGAATACAAAATTTTGCGCAGCGAAATGCGGGCGTCCGCCTCGAGTTCCGTTTCCGCCAAGCCCGGCGCTTGAAAGTACAATTGATAAAAGCTGGCCTCGGCGTTCTGCGGCATCACGGTGGTCGGCGCGATGCCGCCCCGAGGCCGATATGGAACACTGAGCCCCACGACCGCGCGGAATCGATCCGGCCGCATCAGCGCCGCATGCCAAGCGACGGGCGCGCCCCAATCATGTCCGACAACCACGGCGGTCTTTTCGCCAAGCGCATCGAGCACGCCGACCATGTCGCCGACGAGGTGAAACAGCGTGTAGCGCTCGATTTCCGCAGGCCGATCCGTCAATCCGTAGCCGCGCATGTCGGGTGCAACGGCGTGAAACCCCGCCGCCGAGAGCGCGGCCAATTGATGTCGCCACGAATACCAGGACTCCGGGAATCCATGACAGAGCAGCACCAGCGGACCGCCGCCCTGCTCAGCGAGATGAATGCGGATGCCGTTGGCGTCGACCGTGCGGTGAGTTGGCTCGCTCATGCCGATAGCCTATCAGGCTTGCGGCGGCGTGAGCACCGGAGCGCATCAGGGTTGCGCATGATCCTTCATCGCTGCGAGCTTGGCTTCCATTTCAGCGCCGAAATAAGCTTGCGGTTTGGACGCATCGACGCGCTCACGGCGCTCGCGCAGGGCAATTGCCGACTTGGCCCGGTCGAAGGCATCGCGCAGCGAGCGCGCCTCCGGCAGCGCGTCGCGGAAAAACGCTTCGCCAAAGTAGGTCAGGTCGCGGTCGTTCGAACAACCAAAGGAGGTGCGGTCCGCGGCGGCCGCGGTAATCACGATGGTACGCGGATCCTTCAGCGCATCGATGAATCCTCCCGCATAGCAAGCGGAAATGATGATCACGCGCCACTTGATGCCCGAGGCGCTCAGAGCATCCGCGAGATCCTCGTCCGTCATGTCATTGAGCGGAAGATCCGAGTTCGACACCGCAATGGCCGGATCCCGTGCGCCGTGCGAGGAAATGACCAGAAACAATACGTCGCGATCCAGATTCATTCGGCCCGCGAGGCCGCGAAGCGCGTATTTCAATCCCGAGACGCTGGCCAGGGGCGCGCGCTCCAGGTCGCGCTGATCGTTGATCAGCGATAATGCCCGGCTCTCCATGCCGTAGCGTTCGGACAGCACCCGCGACGCCAGGCCGATTTCCTGTGCGAATACTTTTTGTTCGCCAACCCCCGCAAATCCGAGAAAGAACGCCTTCGCGCCGGGCGAGGCATCGGGACGAATGGCCGCGAGCGCCTGATCGATGCGCCGGGACTGCTCAAACAGCACGGATTCCGCGTCGGCCGGTGTATCGCCGCCGTCCGCAGCCTCGGCAACTTCCGGAGAGGCCCAAACATCGGGAATCACGTCCAGCGAATCGGTGAGCCAGACGAAGGCCATGAGAAAGGCGATGCCGGCGAATGCGGCGCGGACTTGCGATTCGCCGGTGAAGGCGCGCAGGCCGCGGGCGAGGTAGAAAAAGGAGTAAATCAACACACTCACGGCCACGACGCATTGCCAAACGAGGCTCAACAAAGGTACCGCGAACACCGCGAGCAGCAGGGGCAGCGGCACCAATCCCAACGACAGCAACAAGGCCGCTGGGAAGCCGGGCTTAGGGTTGGACCGGGCGCGCAGCAACGCCGCCAAAACCACTATCGCGAGCGCATACCAGGGAAATAGCGGCACACCGGCGAGGAGAAATTGCGGATCCGGCAGAGCTTCCCACCAATCGAACGCCACCCACAGCAACAGCCAGACGAGACCCAAGCTAATCAGGACGAAAATTGAAGGGTCGAAGTTTGGTATTGCCCTTCTCAAGGTCCACAACCGCAGGAGCAATGTCAAGGACCGCCGCGGTTTCGCGGGGGCGGGCTCAGGGACTGGATTTTGGAACTCGAACTCATCCATGAGCGGGATCATAACTTGCTGCGCGGGTGTTGCGCGCGACCGCCGCTCGGCAGGATGATGCGAGAATCAATTGGAGGCTGCTATGAAGGTTGATGGCCAGTGTCACTGCGGACAGATTCGCTACGAGGCGGAAATAGATCCCGCCAATGTCAGCGTCTGTCATTGCACCGATTGCCAGATCTTGACCGGCACCGCGTATCGGGTCAGCGCGCCGGCATCCTCGGCGAGCCTGGTATTTCTGGCAGGTGCGCCGAAGATTTATATCAAGACAGCGGAAAGCGGCAACAAACGGGCACAGGGATTTTGTTCCAACTGCGGCACGCCGATTTATTCAGCCGATGCGCAAAATCCGCAGAGCTATTTTTTGCGCGTGGGAACGATGAGCCAACGCGCGGCGCTGCCCCCACAACGGCAAATCTGGTGCCGCTCGGCCTTGGCCTGGGCATCGGATATCCGTGGCCTCGAACCGAGCGAGCGGGCATGAGCGTCTACAAGTTGGGGCAGGATGCGCCCGTACTGGCCGCAAGCGCCTACGTGGCGCCGAATGCCGCGGTGATCGGCAAAGTAATTCTCGCTGAGCGCGCCACGGTATGGTTTGGCGCCACACTTCGCGGCGACAACGAAACCATCCACATCGGCGCCGGCAGCAATGTGCAGGATTCGGCGGTCTTGCACACCGACCCAGGCTTTCCGCTCACCGTGGGCGCCGACGTCTCGATTGGACACCAAGCGATGATGCATGGCTGCACCATCGGTGAGGGCACGTTGATCGGCATTCAGGCCATTGTGTTGAATGGCGCCGTCATCGGCAAGGGATGCCTGATCGGCGCCGGGGCGCTCATCACTGAACGCAAGGTCTTTGGCGACGGTAGTCTGATTTTCGGCGCGCCCGCGAAGGTCGTGCGCCAGCTCAGCGCAGAAGAGCGGGAGGATTTGCTCAAGGTCGCGGCTAACTATGCCGAACGCGGGGCGTTCTATCGAAATAATTTGCACGCTATTTAGGGTTCGGCCTTATGTGAATCTCCGCCCGTGCTGCTATTCTTCTCTCCCCCAAACATGAATCGCTCGCGTAGGAGAGAAGCGAATGGCCAACGATCAAGAGCGTGAGTTCAGCAGGCGTGATTTTGTGCAGAGCGCGGTTTCCGGCGCCGCCCTCGCGGCCGTGCCGATGGCGGTGTTCGCCGCATCGCCAAATGACGCCGACAAGGCGGCGGTACTGGCGCAGATTCCCAAAATGCATGCCGCGAATATCAAGCGGTTGCAGGAGTGGATAGCGCTGCCCTCGATCGCCGCCGAGAACAGGAATTATCCGCAGGGCCCCGATCACATGGCGAAGCTCGCGGAAGATGCCGGGTTCACCGGCGTGAAACTCATCCCCACTTCCGGCAAGCCCGGTGTGTTCGGCAAGATCGACGCCGGTGCGAGCACCACCATGGCCATTTATTTCATGTATGACGTGAAGCAATTCGTGCCGGAGGAGTGGAGTTCTCCGCCGCTCGAGGCGCGGCTGGTGCAGAAGGAAGGATTGGGCACGGTTTGCATGGGGCGCGGCGCGGTCAATCAAAAAGGACCGGAAAATTCCTTCCTCAGCGCCTTGATGGCGTTTAAAGCGGCCGGCAAGAAACTGCCGGTCAATTTGGTGCTGGTCTGCGAGGGAGAGGAAGAGATTGCCTCACCGCATTTTCAGGAAGTCGTCAGAAATCCCGAGGTCATGGCGGAACTGAAGAAGTGCGTGGGCGTCTTCATGCCCGAGGCCGGCCAGGACCGGGATGGCGGAGTTCAGGTTTCCCTGGGCGCGAAAGGCGTGGTCGAGCTGGAGTTGATTTCGAGCGGCGAGAAGTGGGGCCGCGGGCCCGCCCATGATGTGCATTCGAGCCTCGAGGCGCAGGTGGATTCGCCCACCTGGCATCTTGTCCAGGCGCTGAACACGCTGGTCGAAAAAGACGGACACACGCCCGCGGTCGAAGGGTTCTTCGAGAGGGCGAAACCCTTGAGCGCCGCGCAAGAACGGATGATCAAAGAGCACGCCGCCAAGACCCCGGAAAGCACGGCGAAGAAGGCGCTGGGTGTGCAGCACTGGATACACGATAAGAGCTGGGTGGATTCTCTGATCCTGCTGGAGTCGCGCCCGACCATCAATATCGAGGGGTTGGTCGCCGGCTATACGGGTCCCGGCGGCAAGACGGTGCTGCCGCACAAGGCGGTCGCCAAAATCGATATGCGCCTCGTGCCGGATATGACCGCGACCGACACACTGGCCAAGTTGAAGGCGCACTTGGCCAAGCATGGTTTCGGCGACATTGAAGTGAACATGAGCGGCGGCTACGACCCGACGCAAACCGATCCCGATAGCAAACTCATCAAGACTCAGCTCGCAACCTATCGCAAGCTGGGACTCGATCCCCAATTATGGCCGCGCTCCGCCGGATCATGGCCGGGGTACGTATTCACGGATGCGCCGTTGAGCTTGGCGGCGGGCCACTTTGGACTGGGTCACGGCACGGGCGCGCACGCGCCGGACGAATACTATTTGATCGAGTCGACCAATCCAAAAATTCAAGGGTTGGACGGAGCGGTCGCATCCTTTGTGGAGTATTTGTACGCGCTAGGCTGAAGCAACGGCGTTGCGCCGCCTACCGGCGGCGCAGGGCACCGGTCCGAAGCAGCACGAGGAAGCCGATCAACATCGACACCCCCCATCCCGCCGGCGAAATAATGAGCGCCGCATAGGACCGCGACTGTTCGCCCATCATATGCGCCACGACGGCGGTGCTGGTGAGCACGGAGGGCATGATCCAGGCCGCGAGAACGCCCAAGACCAGACCTAAGGCGATGCGCCGCACGCCTTGCAAGCGGCGTACTCGCTCCATTCTTGCAAGGTATGACCGCATGAATTCCGTGCTGGGCAAATTTTCGTGCGCCTCTGCAAAGAGGGCTAGAAGCCGGTCGTCGATTTCATCGGACATGCGTTTCACCGTAAGCCTCGAGCAACTCGCGCAGTCGCGCGGAGCCGCGTGTGATATGGGATTTTACCGTACCCAGAGGAATTGAAGTGGTCTCGCTGATCTCCCGGTGGGTCATTCCTTCGTTATAGGCGAGCACGATGCAGAGGCGCGCGTCGCATGGAAGTTGTGCCAGTGCCGCGTCGAGGTCCAACTGCCGAGACACGGTTGCAGCCGGATATTCGGCGCGCAAGTCTTCGTCCCACGCCACTTCCTGCTTCGAGCCGCGTGCATGTTGCCGCCAGAAGTTCACCGCGAGCTTGCGCAACCACCCGCCGAACGCGGCGGGCGATTTGAGATGCCGAATCGATTGCCAGCCGTGGACGAAGGTCTGCTGCGCCAGATCGTCCGCCAGCGATGCCTCACGCGTCAGGCGCCGCAATAGATTTCTAATCGCGCCTTGCCTGCGACGCACCAATTCGCCGTAGGCTGCGTCATCTCCGTTCATTGCCAGTAACACGATCGAAATTTCGCTTGCCGCGGCCCACGCGCCGGCCGGCAACGATGCCGTCACGGCGCCGACTTGCCCATGCGCTCCTCCCGCTCGCGAGCGTCAGCCACAACCTTTGCGCCGATGAGCAGGCCGATGCCGACGCAAATCGTCACGATGCCGCCGGCCATGATTGGATACAGGGCAAGCGGCGCGACCCGGGCGACAAAATAAGCCGTCAAGAATATGCCGACACCGGCGGCAGTGACAATGATTCCACCCAGCTTAAGATCGGTGGGATCGGTGCGTTGATCGGTGGCGTCGGGCGATATCAGTTTTGTCACCACGGCCGGGTCGAGTGCCTGTCCCTTCTCGATGATGGTGCGCAGCAGGTCGACGTTCAAACGCCGCTTCTGATAGTCGGCAATGATTCCCGTGACGCTGATGGCGCCAATGAACATCCAGAAAGCCACACCGACCAAGTAGGCGCCGAAGCCGATAGACATTGAATTCTCCTGAAGAACTGGTGATTCGTGCACATAAGATGCGCGCCACCGTTCATTTGGATGCAGCCGGCGTGAGAATCTTTGGGGCGCCGGTGTCTTGCCTAGGGTGCCGGCGCCTTGTTTGGGTCCGCCCGCGCTTTTCCCGCGGGCTTGGCCGGCGCAGTTGCGGCCTTTTCGCCCTTGACCGCGGCCTTGGCGCTTGCGGCGCCTTTTTTGGCGGTCGCCGCGACTTGCTGGGCGCCTTCTTTGCTGGCCGCAGCCACCTCATGCGCGACGTGTTTGGCCGTTTCAGCGACCTGTTTGGCGCCTTCCCTAGCGGCATCGGCGACCACTTTGGCATCGTGCTTCACGGCCTCGCTCACCGCTTTGGCTTGATCCTTCGCCAATGTCGAATCCGCGGGCGGATCCTCGGCGGCGTGTGCGGCCAGCAGCGGCGATAACGCCAGGCTGCACACGGCGGCGAGAAAGTGGCTTTTCATGGACGACTCCAAAGGAAAGATCCGGAACGCCGATCTAAACACGCCATTCCGCTGTCAACCGAAAACATTCCCATATTTTTCCCGCAACAGCGCCTTCTGTACCTTGCCGGTGCCGCCGACGGGGAGAGATTCCAAGAAAACGACTTCCTCGGGCACCCACCACTTCGCCATGCGCTGCGCGAGAAAGCCAAGGATCTCCGCCGCTTCCAGGCCGTGCCCGGGCTTGCGAACGATGAACAGCAGGGGGCGTTCCTGCCATTTGGGATGTTTGACGCCGATAACCGCCGCCGCCGCCACTGCGGGATGTGCGATGGCGCTATTTTCCAGATCGATCGAGCTGATCCACTCGCCGCCGGTCTTGATCAGATCCTTGGCGCGGTCGCGTATCTGCAGTACGCCGTCAGGATCAATGGTTGCGATGTCGCCTGTGGGAAACCAACCGTCGCGCAGCGGCGAGATTTCATTCTTTAAATAGCCGCTGACGATCCACTGGCCGCGCACCATGAGTTCGCCCTGCGAGGTGCCGTCCCGCGGCAGGGTCGTGCCGTCTTCGTCGACGACTTTGATGTCGATGCCGAACACAGTCTTGCCGCAATTGGCCGCGGCCGCGTGGCGCTCTGCCGGCGGCCACTGCAGCTGCTCCTTGGTCAAGCAGCTGATCGTCGCCGCGGCGGTCGTTTCAGTCATTCCCCAGCCCTGTCTGACCTCGATGCCGAAGCGTTCGTCGAACTTCGCGATCATGGCAAGCGGCACGGCGGAGCCGCCCGACAGCACCCGCTGCAGGCTCGAGAATTTCAGGTTGTGCTGTTCGGCGTATTGCAGCAGCGCGAGCCACACGGTCGGCACACCCGCGCTCACGGTCACCTGCTCGTTTTCCATCATTTCATAAAGCCCGGGGCCATCCAGACGTGGGCCCGGCAGCACCAATTTCGCGCCGCCGATGAGGCATCCATACGGAGCGCACCATCCGTTGATGTGAAACATCGGCACCACCGGCAGCATGCACTCGCGGGGAGAGAGGCCCAGCATTCCGGGCATGCAGATGGTCATGGCGTCGAGAACGATCCCACGATGAGAGTACAACGCGCCCTTGGGATTGCCCGTGGTGCCGGAGGTGTAGCAGATCGCGGCGCTCGCACGTTCATCGAACTGCGGCCACTCGAATTCATCCTCCTGCACCGCAATCAAGGTCTCGTAGCAATACACATTGGCAATTCCGTCGAGCACCGGCATGTTTTCCGCATCGGTCATGCAGATCCATGCCTCGATATTCGGACAAGCCCCGGCGATCTTCTCGATCAACGGCGCGAAAGTGCAATCGAAGAAAAACGCCCGGTCTTCCGCATGATTGATGATGTAAATCAGCTGCTCGAGATGCAAGCGCGGATTGCAGGTGTGGATGACCAGACCGCTGCCCGACACCGCATAATAAATCTCGACGTGGCGGTGATTGTTCCAGGCGAGAGACCCGACCGCAGCGCCCGCCGGCAGCCCCAGGTCCATCAGGGTGTTCGCCAGTTTCTTGACGCGGGCCGCACACTCCGCAAAGGTGTAGCGAAACACCGGTCCGTGGGTCTCGCGCGAAACGATTTGCGTTTTGCCGTGTTGCGCCTCGGCATGCTCGAGAATCGAGGAGATCAGCAGCGGCCGATCCATCATGAGTCCAGGCTGCAGCATGTTATCTATGCGCGGCCGCGCTTTCCTGTGCGCGGTAAGCGATCCAGCTTTGCTCGATCAAGTATGCGTGCACATTGTCCGCATCTTTGTCGCTCAAAATATCGTTGAAACGCTCCATGCCGGCCGGCGCCAATATTCCGCGCAGCAAAATGTCCTTGAATTGCACATGCAATCCGTCATTGAGCGTGCGCAGATCGGGCGTGGTGCTCGGACCCAGTTGATGGCAGCGGGTGCACTGCTCGATGAAAGTCACCTCGCCTGCATCGATTTGCGCCTGGGTCGCCTTTTGCTCGGGCGGCTTGGGAAACGCCGGTTCGGTTCGCGCCGGCGGCATCGGCACCGCGCCGCCTCCCAGCTTGAAGGCGATAATTCGATTGGTATTCCGATATTTGAGCGCGGCGCTGCTCGGCGGAATTTGGGCCACCGTGATCGCGGTGCCGCCGTAGCCTACTTGAACCGCGACATACTGCTCGCCGTTGATCGAGTAGGTCATCGGCGCGGCCATGATGTGGCTCCCGGTATTCAAAACCTTGAGCACCTTGCCCGTGTCGGCCGCGTAGACCCACAACTCGCCGCTGCCGCGGCCCTGAAAAACCAGATTTCCCGCGGTCGACATCACACCGCCGTCGTAGCCGCGGATGCCCGAGGACGTCTCGTGTTCCCACACGACCTTTTCCGCCACCGGATCCCAGGCACGAATCAGTTCTCGCACCGGTTTGACATGACGCGCGGCTTTGACGGCTCGCTCGTCCGGTACCGGACCGAACAAGCGGGTTGAATCTTTGGCATCGTAGGTGTCGTCAGGAATGATGCCCTGCACGGTAAAGAATCCTTCGACATATTTCACCTTGCTGCCATTGTGCAGCAGGTCGACCCAGATGGTCGGCACATCGATCACGGGAATGTAAGCCAGCTTGGTGCGCGGGCTGTACGACATCGGATTCCAGGTATGAGCGCCGAACCAAGAAGGGTAGGTCAGCTTGGCCGTGTTGTACCAGTCGGATTGCGGGGTCGTCACGGGCCTGCCGGTCTTCATGTCCACGCGGGTAGCCCAATTCATGAATGCGTAGTTCTTGGCGGAGAGCAATTTTCCGGTCTTGCGATCCAGCACATAAAAGAAGGCGTTCTTGGAGGCCTGCATGATGACGGAGCGGGGTTGACCATCGATGGTCATGTCCGCGAGCACCATCTTTTGGACCGCATCGTAGTCCCAACTGTCATGCGGCGTTTCCTGGTAGTACCACGCCATGCGGCCGGTGGATGCATCGACCGCGATGATGCAGGTGGCGTAGAGGCCATCGAGTTGCTTGGGTCCTAACTGGCGAAGATCGTAAGGAGCCGCATTGGCGGTGCCGAAGTAGAGAAAGTTGAGCTTGGCGTCGTAGGCAAAGCCATCCCATGCGGTCGCGCCGCCTTTGAATTCAGGCCCGCGATGCGGATCCCAGGTTTTATCCGCCGCAGCCAATTCCGGATTTTCGTAAGGCTGCCCGACGGCGGGCGGGACCGTGAAGAAACGCCATTTGAGCGCGCCGGTTTGCAAATCATAGGCCGATATGTAGCCGCGCACCGCGCCGTGCCCCATGTCGGCACCGCTATTGCCAATGACGACCACGCTGCCGGCAATTTGCGGCGCGCCGGTGCTCGAATACGGCAGCTTGCGATCCACGATGGTGTCGGCTTCCCAGAGCTTTTTGCCGGTTGCCGCATCGAGCGCATGCAGCCGCCCATCCACGGATGCCACGAACACCTTGCCCTGCCACACGGCGACGCCGCGGTTGACCAGATCGCAGCAGGGATTTCTGCCCATGAAGAAATCGGCCTTGGGATCGTAGCGCCACAGTTCCTTGCCGCTCGCTGCATCTACGGCGTACACGTAGCCCCAGGTACCCGAGGTGTACATGACGCCGTCGATCACCAGCGGCGTCGCCTCTTGGCCGCGCTGCGGCTCACCCAAATCGTAGCTCCAGGCAAAACCCAACTGCTTGACGTTGCCGGCGTCGATGGCTGTCAAGGGCGAAAAGTACGTGCCGTCTTTGTCGCGGCCGCCCGTGAACCAGTTCTGCGGCTCGGAGTCCGCGGCCTCCAGGCGCGCCGCGTCCACATTTGCCGCCACGGGGGCCGCTGAGCCGCCGGTCGCCACGCAACCGATGCCTGGGCAGAGCAGCCAGGCAAGCGCGGCGCCGCGCGAAAATATTCTTGTTGGCAAGATGAGTCTCCTGAAGGGCTCCCGAAGCTTAGCTAACATCCGGTTGGATGGGTACTTTCCCTTAAGTAAGCGTAGGCTCACGCCGACACGAGCTGCTAGCAGCGGGGAGTTGCCGGCTGCCCCGCGTAGCAATAGCATGCGCCGACCAACCTTAGATCGAGGAAAGCGATATGCACCAGCATTTTTGGAAACCGACATTGCTCACCTTAACGGCTCTCGCGATGACCGCACTGAGCCCAGCGCTGGTCAGCGCGCAGGATCGCCCGGACGATCGCAAGCCAGATGATCATCAAGTCATGAAGGCAGACATTCATCGGGATGATCACAACAACGATGACCAGATTCAGCGCTACCGGCACGATCATCCCAAGTCCTCGGCCCGCTGCCACGACGGCTTTTTTACGACCACGAAAGATCGGAATCGCGCCTGCACCAAGCATGGCGGCATAGACGTTTGGCTCTCGCTATAGACTCGAGGCCCGCGCCGATTCGGGCGCGAACGCAGGCTTGAATTCACGGCCCGGCCGCGCGCCGGGCCGTGTGACATTTGCTGCGCGGCCATACGCGACCTACACTCGCCGGCATGGCAGTACTCTTAAACATCGACGATTTCCGCCGGCTCGCCCAGCGCAGAATCCCCAAAGCGATTTTCGATTATGCCGACGGCGGCTCGTACGACGAGCGCACCATTCGGCGCAACGCCGCGGATCTCGACGCGATGAGTTTTCGGCAGCGAGTCATGGTGGATGTGTCGAAAATTTCGCTTGCCTCGACCCTGCTCGGCTCGCCGGTCTCCATGCCGCTGGCGATCGGACCTACCGGTCTCGCGGGATTGTTTCATGCCGATGGTGAAATACTGGGCGCCCGGGCCGCCGCCGCCTGTGGCATTCCCTTTTGCCTGAGCACCATGTCGATATGTTCGATCGAGGACGTGCGCGAGGCGACGAAGGAACCCTTCTGGTTTCAGCAGTACCTGATGAAGGATCGCGGCTTCAATCAAGAGCTGATCGACCGCGCCGCCGCCGCGCAATGCTCGGCGCTGATGCTGACGCTCGATTTGCAGGTCATCGGCGAACGTCGCCGCGATCCGCGCAACGGCTTGACCATCCCGCCGCAATTGACGTTGCGCAATGCCTGGGATGTCGCGAC
>Ga0307474_10000836_pt1 | contig 22134 bp, 12 predicted proteins | sample atmos_gasesECM1C_2_FD_203312 | JGI IMG/M metagenome (GOLD analysis project Ga0307474, IMG submission 203312) | Hardwood forest soil microbial communities from Morgan-Monroe State Forest, Indiana, United States - atmos_gasesECM1C_05 | ecosystem: Environmental > Terrestrial > Soil > Temperate... | reverse complement strand
CCAGCCGGCGTGCCGGTGAACAATTCGTCCCCCGTCGAGGAGTTGTACGTGACCATGTTGTGGTGCATGTTCACATTCAACTGCAGGCAGTACGGCAATTGCGTAGTGGCGACCGGATCGTCCTGGCAAGAGCCCGGAGCTACGTTGTCCGCATTGGAATTTGGCGCCAGGTAAGCTTCAGGAAATTCTCCCTGGCCGATCACCATACCGCCTGACAGCGTTCCGGAATTGTTGTAAACGCGGTTATTGGCAAGTTGCAGGTTGTGCGTCCAGCCGTGCAAGAAGATGGCTCCGCCTCCCTGAGAGCTGTCGGTAATGCCCAAGCCATCGATGCCCGAGGGGTTGCACTGGAAATTGCTCGGGTACGGGTTGTTCCCTCCTGTGGCCGTTGTGCAATCGGCGGCTGTCAGCAGCGTGGAACCCGTCGGGAAACCGGCTTCTGCGCCACTTCCAAAAACGTCCGTAGCTCCGGAGGGAATGTTTACGCCCTTCGCAACAACGGTAATCGCGGCGCCCTCGTAGGCTCCCATGATCGAGGGTTCTTGTAATTGCTCGGCCAGGTTTCCGTTTACTGTGGCGTCCCAACCGAGAATGCCTTCCAACGGAATCCGGTCGACGACCATCGTCGGATAGTTCGGACCCCCGGAGAAATAGTTCCAGGTGTCTCCCGTCGCTGAGCCGGGGCAGTTGTAGGTCCCGCTGGAATCGTACGGATTCGTTCCGCCGGTGGGACCGTTGCCCGTGTAAGGTTGGCCATTGAGTGCCAGACCAAACAGACAGTTGACGCGACGGCGCCACGGATCCAGTTTCAACGTGCCCGCGGGATGCGTAGACGCATCGATGATGCTGGACGCGGCTCCGACACCTTGCAGCCTGACCGGCTTCCACATGATCACCAGCTCACGATAGGTCCCCGGAGGAACGATGATCATGTCCCCGGGCGCGGCAGCGTCGATGGCAGACTGGATCGTCTGTCCGGAACCTAAGACTGTCGGAGTCTTGCCACCAATCGTGATGGTCACAGCGTCGATGGATTGTGGGCCAGTGGCCGCGGTGATTACGAGCTCACCGCAACGCGCGGGCTGACCCGGAGCTCCGTACTGCTCCTGCTGCTGCACTGCACACTGGGGCACACCGGTGGGCACAGTTACAGTAATTGCCGTGTCACTCCAACTGTTCACGGTCGCTGTCTTTCCGCCAATCGTCACCGTTCCCGCCGTACCCCCAAAGCCGTAGTGGCGGGTCACTTTCTTCTGATTGAAAGGAGCCTTCTGGGCTGAGGGCCCTGAGTACCCATAGTTGTTCACTTGCTGGTCGCCCAGGGCATTAATCGTGAGGGTATGACCGGCCGCGCTCACCCATGGCCCAGCAATATCACCGGTGACGCTCGAGACCGCCGGCGTGAGGTTCGGGTACGCGCAGTCCGGATTGTTGTATCCCGCGCCCACGAACCCTGCCGTGGGCACGACTGGGGTGTCCAGGTAATCGGTCACACCTGGCATATACGGGTCCTCATAGCAGAATTGGCTATAGAGAGGATTGAAGAGAGGATCCGTGATCATTTGGCCGTACGTCGGAGAGCTGGGATTCGTGTCCACGATCGGACCGGCGTCATTCATGCAGTTGATCATCATCCCAGGCGCATATCCGGTCGGGTTAGGCGGGTTTACCTCCCAGGTTGAATAGGTCATGCCGTTGAAGACACCCCACTGGTCGGAATACACACGCGAAACTTCATTTCCGGCCCAGTCCCTGAACGATACCGGCATATTAGGAGGCGAGAATTTCTCGCCGAAGGTTGGCGCGAAGGGATCAAATTCCGACGTGAAGTCATCTGTGATAATCCCCGTGAATTTCGAGCCAATGTGAGTCGAGGTGAAGATGTAAAACTTCGCGATTGCGCCGGCCTGGTCACTGAGCGTCACTTCTTTGCGGTCGCACAACGGGCGCGTCGCTCCGGCAAAGGCTGCCACTTCCTTGGCCTGAGGGAAGATACTCATATAGTCAGGCACAATGCGCATCTCGCCCACGCAGGGCCAGACAGGCTCGAACGGATAAGCAGGGACGGTCGAGTTTCTCGGCACAGTTCCTAAGCTCTGAGTTTGATTCTGGGCATTGTTGGCGTTGTAACCTGGGCCCGCATCGTTCGCCGCCGTTACCGAGGCTTGGTCGGGAAGAATGAAAATGTCTCCCAGACCACCGAACTCCTGGGTGACCGGAGCGATGAAGTTGTCGCCGATCAGAATGTTCTTGTCTTCTTCCTTCACTAGCTCGAAACCTGGAGGCAGCACCACTTCGACAACGTACTTGCCAGCAGGCAGCATCGGCGTGCCGAACCGGAAGTGATCGCTGGAGTCGGGATTCGTGGTGCAGATGCTGCAGTTCGTTCCCGTTGGTTTTCCGGTGATCGGGTCGAATCTTGTTACGCTGGGGAACGCATAGGCTCCATCGTAAGGTGCCGGCTGGATCTGGTTCCAGTTGTGCATTCCGTCGTAGCACTTATATTGCGAGTTGTAGGGTAGGGCCGTCGCGGAAGGCCCGCCGTGTTGGGAGTTGTACACATCCAGGTAGTTCGGCTGGTTGTACAACGTGAAATAGAAGAGATCGGCAGTGGACTGACCCGGACAGTTCAAGTAGGGGACACCGTCGGAGCGGAAGCCTTGCGCCCAATCGTCCCAACTGCTGGTCTGGGTTGTGTCAACCAACTTCAGAGTTGGGGTAACTCCGTCGGACGCGAAGCCTTCCTGGTAGAGGTTCATCGTGACCCGAGGAACTAGGGGCTCCCATTGGGTCTGCACCAGCATCATGGGGTCATCAAAGGGACGCGTCGAGGCATAAATGACATGTCCGGTGATGCCGCCGTTCTCGCCAGCCACGTACGGCGTCTTACCAAATTCGATGAAATTGAACTGGCCGATGAAGCCCTGCCAGCCCTCTGACCAGACCCATGGGGCATCAATGCGGCCGGTCGAATGGTTGGTCGTCGAACTTGGAACCGTCGTTCCGGTCGAGAAAATGGACGCAGCTCCCGTGCAGTCCGCATCGTTGCAATAGACCGCGCCCGGCACCGACAGGTTGGCAGGCAGCGGGAAGGGATCGTAAGTGTTCGCCAGATTCTTGGCAATGACCGAGGAGCCGCAGTTGGGCCAAGGGGCACCGCACGTTGTGCCGTCTGCCGGGCCGCCCGCGTCGTAGACCGTATGGATCCCCGTAGTCTTGTAACGAGTCGGATCGGTTTCTACCGTATACCAGTTGAACAGCGGGAAGGTCTCATTGAAGTTGGCCACGCCGCTGAAGTCCGTTAACAGATTGTTGGCCAACTCGCCATCTCTATACCGGACGCTCACGGAAGCCAAGGGAATTCCGAGTTCGGTGGACTGGTAGACCCCGTCCTTGTTGTCGTCAATGAAAGTGCGGGTATTGAGATCCGACTGCCATTGCTGCTGCGGAATGTCTCCCATACTCACGAGCTTGCCGCCCGCCAGCTGGACAGGCGTCGAGAGCCCATCCACAATTTGATCGTTCCACTGGTCGAAGACAGTCAGCCGCCAAATGCCCGGGGGAAGGCCGGTAAGTTTGAAAGTGCCGTCCGCGGCGCATTTTGTAAATGCGAAGTCCTCACCGTCCGGATCTCCCATGCTCACGTAGCACTGCGTCCAGGAGTAGGCATCGCGCGAACCACTGCTATACAGACGCTGATCCGGTGTCCGGCTCATGCGCTCCATCGTGATCTTGCCCGTCACGGAATTGCTGCAGCTGCCCCCTAAGCCAGGAAGGTTCAGGTCAGTGCCGTTGCAGACGCCCGGCAGGCGGGCATTGATAATCCCAGGATTGGCGAAACCAATCGAGACGTGGAATCCCGCAGGCCCATACTCCTGGAAATAGGCTGGCTCGCCGATCTTGATGAAAGCGTCGTGGGCCTTTTGACCGTCCAGGGTGTTGGTTTGGAGCCATTCTTCCCCCTGCGCGATACGGTCCGCCCCGGGCACGGCGATAACGCTGTAAAAGCCTGGCATCAGGTTGGCAATGACGGCTTCACCCGCCAGCGGGGAAAGAGTTACTCCATCGGATTCGTATTTCGGGCAGGTAACAATCTGGCCGGTGATGCCCGTGGCGGTCGGATCAGTCGTTCCATTCCCGCCAACCAGCGGGTGCGCCGATATCGGGCACGCGTCCTTTCCCGTGGCTGGATCGATGGTTCCAGCCAAGCTGTTCGATAGCGGCTGGTTGAACATGTCGTAGGTCATTTGTCCAGTCACGTCTCCGAAAGTTCCCTTTTGGTCGACCAGTTCGATGTTGAAGCCGCCCAAGCCTGGCTCATTGGTAGCGATTACGTCGATTCCACCGCCGGCATCTTGCTCGCCGTTGAGGGGAAAGTCATCCTCGAACACCTGGACGGATAGTTTCGCCGGAGGATACGGAGAGGGCTGCACCAGCGCCGTTACGGGCAGGAAAGCAGAGGCGGGAGTGCATGTTCCGCTGGGGAAGCACGACGCAATGATCGGAGCACCGCCCATACCGTGGCCGCAGTGCCCAGCAGCCCTTCCGGCGGCAGAGCAGTCAGGCGTACCCGTGTATGCAGCCGCGAATGGATTAGCTGCGTCGCCCGGCAGAACCGAGATGTAATAGCGCTTAGTCGCGTCCAGGGCTACCTGATCTGGAGTTACCGCGGTGAGTCCATTCCCGGTGGTGTCGGGCCTGCAAACGCCGTTGCCGATGTCGCAAACTGCTGCCACATGCGTTCCAGTAGTGGGATCGAAAACGGTTTGGCCCGATTCGCATGACAGAAGCCCTGTGCAACCTTGCGTCACGTACTCCATGTGGCTCGGGTGGAAGTTCACGCCAAAAGTGGGAACGGCACCGCCGGCGACCGCGGCGGGGCAGCCGGCGGGTGGGGTGGTGGTGTTCGTCGTGCAATTAGGGTTGACGTAGAAGCTCTTGTCTTCTTCGATGATCCAGCGGTAATCGCTGATCACGGTCGTCTTGTCCCCGCCGTCCAGAACTGTGACCGCGAGGCCGCTCCCGACGGGAAAGGTAACGTTCACCGTCATCGGGGAGCTGAGAGTTCCCTGCGAGTTCTTGGCCTGGAAGGTGAAGGATCCAGTACAACCACCCGCGGTAGTACATGGAGTGGCCCGCGAAGCGTTGAATCCTCCGTTTGTATCCCCCGCGACCGTTAACCCCGAGGCTGTGAAGGCGGTCGCTGTGAGGGTATAGCCCGCAGCGTCATTACAGGTTGAAAGAACACCAGGAGTCTTTATGGCCAGATACGATGAGGTGTTCGCAGTGTACGAAGTGGGACTCGCACAAGTGATGCCGCCAGACCCCTCGAGCGTCGCGGCTCCGAGTGCCACGGTGGCGGTAAGACCCGAGGAGCATGTCGTCCCCATAACCGAGCCGTTCGCGCAATAGGTAAATGTATCTGAGGTAACGCCGACACTCGGAGTATATGCAAAAGTGCCGTTCGCGTTGAGGCTCACGGTTCCACTCGTCGGCGCGGTAAGGAGCTGAACGCCGTAAACGTTTGTGTCGTTGGCGATCACGCCTTTGCCTGGGTCCGACACGTAGAGCGGCGTGCATGGCGCGGTAGCGCACGGCACGAGCGAGTTGTAAGTGTCCGGTCTGGCAACTGCAGGCGCGAGCGCTGGAGAAGAAGGAAGTCCCGACCCGTTGATACCGATGTAAGCCAGCATGCCGGCATCGCGCTCGATGGCGTTGCCCGAAAGGCTCAACTCGCGGTCGAACACCGCCAGCGCTGAAGCCGTTGCACTGGTCGGGACATTGATCATCACGTCGTTCGTTTTGCCAGCGGCCATAAAGAGGTCGGTCTGCACTTTGGGGATGCCCGGTAAAACGTTGCCGTCTTCGGCCATGATTGAAAATCCACCACTAACCGAACTCGTTGTCCCTACTGTGTGCGTGGTCAGTGATCCCACGATTGAAGGCACGTGCATACGGGAGCCGGCATTCACCAAGCGCACCAACACGTTTCCAGTGCCCGGAGTGAGGCCGGCGGCTGGGGTGACTTGGAAGAGCGACGCGCCGGCGTTAGTTCTGTTGAAGGCGACGCCGTTGATGAGATAGTACAGCGGAATATAGTTCACTGCCGGCGGATAGCATTGGTGATAGGTCGCTGAACTGGGATTGCCGCAACCTCCCGGCTGGCCCGACCAAACCATGGTCTCGCTGAATCCCACTGTGTTGACCGCCGTGTTGACCGAATTATTTTGTACTGGGTCGATCTCACTAAACTCCAGGGGAATTTCAGCGTTGTAAGTCACCGCCGGGTTTGTGCCTACGGCCGAATAAGCTGTGCCGGCTGTTGTCCCGGAAGGAGCGCTAGTAACTATAAGGATTCCGTATAAACCCATGGGAACTTGAATTGACGGGTGGGTACCAGACTCCAGCAAGTAAGTGCCCGGCCGGAGCAGGGGCCAAGTTAATGCGGTCGTTGCTCCAGACGCGACCTCGGTAGCAAACGATTGCACGCGCGGCCCTTGGACTGGAGGGGTGCCGGACACACCAGGACCGCTGGCACCAGCGATTGGCCAAGTCACAGTGGACTGGGCTTTGGAATGGTCGGGACTCGACGTGGTGGTCCGTTGTCCTAGAACACCGAGACCGCCTCCCACCCGTCCAACGATAATCAAGGACGTGGGAACTGTATTCGCGGTCGTCGCGCCCGCGGGCGTGAACGAGAGACTGTTCGTGAGATTGACGGTTAAGCCCGTTCCAGTGGAAACAGAGGGGACCGTGATGACCACGGGCGACCAGCCTGTTCCCGCGTTCGGATTTAAAGCGGCGCACGTCGCGGTCGAGCCTGTCACCGCTGTGCCGCAACTATAGCCCCACATCGGCACTGTAGACCCATCCGGCAACGTGAGGGTAGTGGGTGCGGCAGTCAGATTGATCTGCTGCGCCGCTGCAAGCCCGGCTTCGAGGAGGAGAACAGTTGCTACCAGTACCGCAGTCTTCAAAGTGGCATTGAGATAGTTGAATCGCATTGCTGTCTCCTCTTGATTAGTTGGACTCGTCAATCACAAATTCCCGGGAATCGACGAGCATCATCATCAGCATTCCACCTGGGAAAACGTTGTTGGTTGTAATCTCGCGCTCGTTGTGGGAGTGCCACATGAACGCCCAGCCGCGCTCGTTGGCTGGGTTGGCCTGCGTGTTAGCGGGAAGCAAATTCGTGCAGGTCAACGTTGAAGAGGAAGTAGTGGCACAGGCGGGTGCCGTGGCACGCAAGCTCGCATCCGGACCTAAGTATGGGTTACCGCCATACCACGCGCCATTGGTGAAAATGTTCGGATCGGGCAGAGTCATCGGGCCGCCGCCCGCCACATCGCCGAACGGATTCAATTCCATCGGCTTGTTGTGGTCCTGACACCACTCCCAAAAATTGATCGCAGTTGGATCCCCCGTGTTGTAGCCGTTGGCGTCCGGAGTGCAAGGTAGCGAAGCGAGCGGATCCCCGAAAGAATCCGGGCCGGGATGGTGACCGTAAGGATCCCAGTTCAAACCCCTGCCGGTGAAATAGAAGATTCCATCGAATGCGGAACCTGGAGTCGTGTCTGTGTTGAACATCAAAATGCCGGCGAGTGCATTCCCATCGGGAGTCAGAATCAAGTTCCCGTCCCGCGCCAGGATGCGCACGTGGTTGGCGTGCTCGTGGAACGGATGTTGCCACCGCCCCTGTCCGATGCTACGTATCAACGTCAACTCACCCGGATGCATGTGCGGATTGCCGTTGTAGGGCTGGTGCGGATACTCGGCTGCATAGTTAGGGTCCATCAGGTCCGGCATGGAGCGTCCGTTGATGAGAAAGTAGGCAGGCTTGTACGGCTCAGTTGGGACATTGAGACTGCACCCGGCAGCACCCGCCGCGCAGCCGACCCTCGCTTGAACCTGCGCCTGGGCTTGGGCATGGATGTTCGGATCCATCTCGGCCCACTGGAACAAATATTCCCGGTCGTAACAGGTCTTGGAGTGGTCATAGGCTGCTTGTGACAAGCGGAAGTCCTTCTCGCCCCAGTGCGCCTCTGCAGTGAGGTTCGAAGCATGCAGCCCAGTCGTGCAGGCGGTAGGGACGCTCGCCGGGAGCACCACGACCGCGCCATACAGACCCATCTCAATCTGGAGGTCGCTTTGCGTGCCGCTGTAATAGGCGCGAGTGCCCGGTGACGTCGCAGTAAACGAGTACGTCACGCTGCAACCCGGAACAGCTTCGGTGGCCAGCACACCCTGCGGCGCCGGAGTAGTCGCCCCGCAGCCTGTGGGTTGCGTCGAAGCAGCAGCGGCGGTTACCTGGAACCCTGGAAACAGGATCGAAGTGTTCCCGACTGCAGTGGGAAGATTGTTCGTCAGGGTGACAGTAACCGTCTGTCCTTCCGTCACAATCAGCGTGGGGCCCGGCACTTGCATTGAGGGGCATGTCGCGTTGCTAATAGCCGCAGGGGCAAAGCCCGTAGGTGCTCCGTTGCAGCCATAGCCCCAGGAGTAAACTGCGGCTCCGTCCGGCTGATTGAGATAGGCCGGTTGCGCAGTCAGGTTAAAGGTTGGACCGGTAATGCCCGGGGTCGCTGCAAAAGCGGTGGCTGTGAGTAATAAGGCCGCTGCCAACACCAGAAGCACTTGTGTGGAGATTGAGTTTTTCATTGTCATCCGCCTCGCTGCGCGCTCTTAGAAATTGCAGGTCTGTGGAGCCAGCCCATTCAAGCTTCCGCCCGTCGGTAGGCTGCAGATGTGAACTTCAGTCATGAGCCCGCCAAAATTTTCGGCATCGTTCGACAGGTGGTCGAGATTGGGGGTATAGAGATAGAAAACGCTGCCCGCCGGATATAGCGCTGCGGCGCAGCCGGTGTATCCGCACCCGGTGTCGCTGGCATCGAGAATCACATCGAGTGACTCACCGCCGCCCAGAGTGATCGAGTTGGTGTAGAACTCTGTGCTGTTCCCCTCCTGGTCACGCAACAGCTTGGCGTTGAACCCAATCTCCTTCATCGGAATTCCCAACGTAGCCAGTGTGTGATACTGCTCGACCGATAGATTGACCAAGCGCAGAGCTGCCCTGCCACCAACTGGAATGTTGATCACGGTCGGCAGGGGCTGGGAATAGTGCATTCTGCCGTCGCTCGACATCGTGGCTTGTGGACCGGGCGTGACCGTGTCCGGGTAGCTTCGCCCATTAAGCAGGAAGTATTTTCCCTTCATATCTACAAACGCTTCGGGGTTGAAGGTCATACCGACGAAGTGGAAGTTAGGGTCGAAGTCATGCATCTGGATGGGGTACTCAACGTCGTAAGCAGTGGAGCCATCACCGTCGTTGTAGACGTATTTTTGCGGGTTACCCAGTTTGTCTGAGCCTTGTGTGGTGTGCGTGTTAATGGCTGGCATTGTGGCGCTGCACAAGATGTCTGCGGAGGGATTGCACGCCGTGCGCAGATCCGGCGTCGCCACCCCCACTCCATTCTGGTAACCGAGATACGCATACAGGTCTCCGCCAGTAGGAACGCGGTCCTGGCGAGGCCGCACATAGAGTTGGCCCACCATGCCCATCTGCAAGTGTTCCGGAGGAGTAATGTGGCAATGCCAGAAGTAAGTACCGGCGTCCGGAGAAAGGTAATAGTAAGTGAAGCTGCCGCCGATATTGATAGCGACGGAAGCGTCAGGCACGCCGTCGTAGAACGAAGAAGCGTTCGGATAACCGTGGAAGTGGATTGTGTGTTGCTCGAACAAATCGGGCCGCATGATCATGCCGACGTTAGTAAGGGTCAGAAACATTTCGTCATCTTCATCGAATGCCACCAGTGGGGCCGGGATATTTCCGTTCATGACTCCGACGTCCATGATTTGGCGAGGGTCGACGTGCCCGTCCAGACAGGGAGCAGTGCACGCTCCGCTGGCGACGGCGTCGAGGTCGGGAGCCAACCCGACAGCGCCATTCCAACTAAACCCAGCAGGACTACCTGGCGAAGCCCCGCTGGTCGCGCCATCCGTCATGGCTGGGTCGCCGGGCACCAGAGTTCCTGGATACACCGTGTTAAAAACGCTGGGGAGCTGCGTGCCAGGCAGCCCTTTCGCGATATCTGCCAGTCCAGACAAGGGTCCAAAAGAAAACATGAAGGTCTGCGTGCCGTCGGCCATCGTTGAGTAGCCGTCACCGCCCGACACCTGCTGGCACTTGATCGCGCCGTTGATGTTCGACGTCGGCGTCAGATATCCCTGCGCGCCAGTCGTAAACACGGTCGGGCCGCTGTATGCCGGTTCAGAATTGTTGCTGGCGGCGTTCGGGTGGGTAATGGTGCTGGTTGGGCACTGAACGCGGAATGATTGGCTGCTCGCGATTCCGCTCGCAATCAGAACTAGAAGGAGTGATAGACAAACTGTGCGTCCACTTCTCATACCTGTATAGCCTCCTTACTAACTCGCGGGCGCAACTGCGGGCGCCGTCGTTTCTAATGCCGCGACATTAGCAGCACTGAACTAGGCTTATTTGTTCGTGAGCAATGGCAATTATGAATTGATTGAGATTTGATGTTCTTAACAGCGAGAAGTGGCACTTAACAAGCAGAGCTGGATAGTCGTAAATTATCTGAGCAGTGCGACTGCTTATTCGACTATCAGTTAGCCGTCGGTTCTCGAAGTGAGTCGAGAGGATGCATAATGGGAAAGATTCTGTCTGGGGAAGCGATCCAACAAGAATAGTCGTTCGCAGGTGCGAACGGGTTATAGAGCGCTTGAAGGATTAATCATCAGTCGTCGACTATAGATCAACACAAGAGCGTAACTCTAGACCTGTGCACGTGAGTTGGAAGCGGGGCGCAGGTATGTTATGGGCACCAATCGGTATCAGCTAAACTACTCGTCAATCACGAACCAGCTTATATCCGAGACCGGTGACCGTTCTGATAAGAGTAGGTTGCGTCGGATCCGTCTCAAGCTTTTGCCGGAGGGTGAATATGTGCACGTCGACTGTGCGGCTGTAGGTTTTGACGTCGTATCCCCACACAGCCCGAAGGAGTTCCGACCGGCTGACCGTTTGCCCAGGGCGATCTATCAAATAGGACAAGAGATGGAATTCGCGATCGGTGAGGTAGACAGGCTTGCCATCGCGTGTCACCTCTTGGCGGGGGACATCTACATGCAAGGAGCCAACGTCATGAACTCCTCGCCCGCTGGCTGTTGGAGCGCGCCGCAGCAGAGCCTCCACACGAGCCGTCAGTTCTTCCGCCTCGAATGGCTTGGTCAGGTAGTCGTCGCCACCAAGTTTGAGGCCCACGACCTTGTCGAGCAGTGACGCTTTGGCGGTGAGAAACATGATGGGAGTCGCCAGGCCGGATTGGCGAAGATTGCGACACAAATCCAAGCCACTGTGGTAGGGGAGCATCACATCGACGATGAGGAGGTCGAAGGGACTTGCATTCACTTTGTCGATCCCTTCCTCCGCGTCTTTCGCGGTGTCGACTACATATTGTTCCCCGCGAAGCCGATCTCCAAGTGTGGTTCTGAGAGCTTCGTCATCTTCCACAATCAAAATGCTGGCATTCATCCGGATATCAAGGCCTCCTGCCCTTCAATGCGACTTCTCAAAGTTGAATCTTCCGCCACTTGCAAGTGCAAGGTGAAAATACTTCCCCTTCCTACTTCGCTGCTGACCGATAGTCTCCCGCCCATCTGCGCGATCATGTGCTTGACCACCGAAAGTCCCAGCCCACTGCCGTGAATCTGCGCTGCAATTGCGCCCGGGCTTCGATAAAAGGGTTCAAAAATGTGCGGCAGTTCAGAAGGATCGATTCCGAACCCGCGGTCGGCCACCTCTACCCTGACCCCTGCGTCACCGTTGTTGGATTCGTCAAGCTCAGCTGAAACGCATATCCATCGACTCTCGCCACTGTACTTGGCGGCGTTGTCGATCAGATTCTGCAGGCATCGCACCAGGGCTTGTTGGTCCGCGAGAACGCGGGGCAAGCCTTTATCCATCCGGCACTCAACGTGGAACCCAGCTGTTCCGAGTAAGGTGAGAGTAGTTTTACGCAGGCTGTCAATGACGTCACTGAGCAAAACGGCGGTGACGTGATACTTCTTCTTGTCGTCTTTCATGGAAGCAAACAACAAAATCTGGTCGACAAGGTCAATTAACTGTCGAGCTTGACCCGTAATAAGACCACCGTAGTGATAGAGATCGGGTGCGAACCCGTCGCTGAGGTTCTGGCCGGCCGACAATATCGCTGCCAGCGGTGTGCGGAGTTCATGGGAAATCGATGCCACAAAGTCCATCTGCAGGCATGCCAAAGCGCGAGCACGGTGAGAGGCGATTACCACCAGGAACATGCTGGTCGCGAGAAGGAGGAGAACGAAACCGCCAACGAGCAGATTGCCTCGCCAAGCCTTGGTGATCGAGGCTTCCATCGGTCCTGTGCGATGTTCCAAGAAAAGCACCCAGTGCTGAGAGTCAGATGCTTGATGGATAACCGGAAACCAAACGGGGGCTGAAAAACTGTGCCACTCCCCTCCGTGCAGCGATTCTCGGTTCTTTACGACCTGCCAAAAGCTGCCCTCCGTGCTCTCCGGAGGCGGTCCGAAGATGTTCATGACCGAATCAGACCCGCCTAAGTCCCCAATCCCAAACCCTGCATCTGAGGAGTAGAGCAGACGCGATTCTTTCCCTACGGCAACCACTGCCAATTTGTATTCAAGTCCCTCACTCCCTGCGAAATAACGCTGAGCGAGTTCGGGGAAGATTCTTCTCTGGATCGTGTCGCGATCAAGAACGATCACGAACCAATCGACCGGAGACTTGTCGCTTGACACACTGCGACCATGGTGCAACAGAGGATGAACGATTGCCGGGATGCTTTCATCGAACTGCCAGCCGGTGATCGTATTCATTCGCGATTTCAGCGCCGCAGCGGACTGCGTATCGCTTTCCAGCCGCTCAGACCTTTGCGAGTCTTCCGACTGCCAGGCCCGCAATGCGACCCGCAAGTTGGATGACCTTCCTTGCAAGTAGGCGAGTAGCGATTGCAACTCCCGAGGTTCAGGGGACCTCTCGATCCTGTCCGCATCGGGATTGAAGCGCAGCAGTCGCCGGTTCTCCCCGCGACTTGTTTCGTAAATGTAAATGTCGCTGACTACATCTGGGTTCGAATAGATATTCTCGATGAAGCCCGCATTGCTTGCCGCACTTCTCCATTCTTCATAGCGCCGCAAGTAAACGTTCCAGGGATCATGTGCACCCGAGTCCGGACCAACCTGAAGGGCGATGCAGATGGTAGAAAACTCTCGATACAAATTCAGGTGCCACTTCATCAAGACCGATTCCAGATCAGCGCCCGCTCGGAGTTCAGAGGCCTGCCTGATTTGCATGTTCCAACGGTATTGAAGCAAAGCAAGCGCAGCCAAAAGAATGGCAATACCGAACGATGCCGCTGTCCAAACCAGACGCGAAAATCCGCGTGAGGTGAGGCGTCGACTCGTAGCAGGGATTGATCCGCGAATCATGATGATAACGAACCTAGCACAGGCTCTCGGACGCTGACCGGAGGTCAGGGTTGGTCGGCGCACACTGAGCTCGTGGCCAAAATTCGGCGTGCTCAGAAGACGCAACCACTTGGAACAGAAGGGAGGACTGATGCGCAGTTTGACAGCGCTGAACAACAATTGCAAGGGCAAAATTGATGCCAAATTACTCTGTGTTAAGCACTTAACATTGCACAAATAATTCTTAACACCGTCGCAAGTGATCCAAACGGTGCGAGAAGTAATAGTCCGTGAACCATGCAACCACTGGCGATCTCGCTCGCGTCTATGGCCGACAGGCAGCATCCTTAGCCAAGGGGCAATTTAATGCCCCGAACGCCAGATTCGCTACGCCCACCGAACACACCCAAGGACGGAAAATCCATGCCAACTTACTCCATCGGGCAACTGACCGACATCCATGTACGTCTTTCGTCAAGGAGAAACATAGTGCTCCTAAGGCGCGCTCCTGAGAGCCGGCACCAACGATGCTAGATCTGCGGCTCGCACGTATGCCTCTCTGCGGTGGTCCCTGCGTTTCCTAATTGCGAGTCTAGCGCCCAGACAATTGCGCAACAAGGACAGTAAGGACTAGGGAGCACCCGTCAAAGAAACCGAGTCTATACCCAATCTGCGGAGCACTCTTGGCACACGCTAGCAACACGCAGCCTCAAATTGTGCCTGCTCCGCAATGTGATCGGCTGCTGGAATGTCAATCGGAACCGTCTGGGTCAACAAATCTCTTGAAAGTCGAAAGCGGCCTCTTCTATACTTTGCCGCTTTTCAGATGCCAGAGCAGGACTACCAAATTGAATTACGACACAGGAGAAAAAGTGGGTTCCTGGCGCCACCCCGTGGAGGCTACATTATGGATCAGCATACTTCGCTTTTTTCATCGCGCGAGTTCCTTCGCATATGCCTAATACTTGTGACACTCGTCATGCCGGCATGTTACTTGCATGCTCAGTCGGCGACCAGTACGGGAAGGCTAGAGGGGACTGTCAGTGATCAGTCGGGGGCGGCCATCGCCGGCGCTGAAATTAGTGTGCGTAATCAGAACACTGCTATCACCAGAATCGTGCAATCGTCCCCGGATGGAGAATTCAGTGCTCTCAATTTAGACCCAGGAAGGTACGAGGTCTCCATCCAAAAAACCGGATTTGCCAACCTAGTGCTGCGAGATGTCACGATTTCGGTGGGCACGCGATCCGTCATACATCCACAACTCAACATCGGAAAAGTGGCGGAGACAGTAACCGTGAGCGGGCAGACTGCCCTCATGGATACGGCGGCTTCTTCCCTCGGGACTGTGGTCGATCAGCGCAGTATCGAATCGCTTCCTCTCAACGGGCGCAACTTCACGGATTTTGCTCTGTTGACCGCAGGCGCCACGACGGACGGCGATTTCGGAATGATCAGCTTCAACGGAATGGCGGGAAACTACAACAACTACACCGTAGATGGGGGAAACAATAACAACGCGTTCTTCGAACAACAGATCGGGCGGACGAGCATTCCGTACCAATTCAGCGAAGATGTGATTCGCGAATTCCAAGTCACAAGCACTGGATTTGAAGCGGAGTTCGGCCAATCTGGTGGTGGCCTAGTCAACACCGTCACCAAAAGCGGAACCGATAATTTGCACGGCGATGGGTATTACTACGTTCTCGACTCTGCGACGAACTCAAACGACCGAATTAACGAAGACCTGGGTATTCCGAAGCCTCATAACCGCCGACAGCAGTTTGGCGGCACGATTAGCGGCCCAATTGTTCATCATCGTCTGTTTTATCTTGCAAACTATGAAGGTCAGGTTCGCAACGAACCACTCACAGTAAATGACGCGCCAGCGTTGGTTGGTTTGCCCCCGGGATTTTTCGCAAACAACCCGGGCGTTGCGGCTCAAGTGCAATCCGCGACCGGATCGTTTGCGCGAAGCTTCAATCAAAACACTGGGTTCGGCAAAGTGACCGGCGTGTTAAACGAAAAGAATTCAATTAATGTCACGTACAACTATCAGCGTTTTCGCAGTCCCCACGGATACTTCAACACTCCCACGTCGACAGGCGATGGTTTGTCGTTGACTGACGGTGCAACCAGTCACTTTTTTCAAGTTTCGCTCCAAACTGCCTTCACTCCGAGGAGCATCAACGAATTTCGCTTCCACTTTGGCAGCGATTATCATTTCGATTTGCCGGCCTCGCCACCGACTTCGCCGGCAGTTGTCATCCAGAATCCTGATACAGGATTCGTATTCGGCGGAAATCGCTTCCAGCTCGCGAACACAGACAAACGTTACGAGTTCACAGACAATTTCACGAAGATCATTGGAAGCCACACAATCAAAGCGGGCGTGGACATCAATCTCAGCCGGAACAATGATTTCTTTATTTACGGCCCGAAAGGCGAGTATCAATTCGCGAGCCTGGCCGACGTGGCAACTGGCAATTATCAGCTTTATCTGCAGTCGTTCGGGAAGTCGACCATACTGCAGACCTCCCCGACATACTCACTTTTTGCGCAGGACGAATTTCGAGCGACCCCGCACCTCACCTTAAACTATGGCCTTCGCTACGATTTACAGGTATTGCCGCAACCCACGCAGTGCAATCCTGCGTTCCAACTCACCTGTCACATCCCATATAGCAAGAACAATGTGGCTCCGCGCGTCGGTTTTGCCTATGCACTCGGCGATAAGAGCGCCACTGTGATACGAGGCTCATTTGGACTTTTTTACATCCAGGAGGATCTGCTGGATGTCTCTCAGGCATTTGCATCTAATGGCGTGACCCGACCTTTTCTTGTAGTTGTTGGTCCCGCTTTTGGTAATACAAATCCGCTTTTGACTTATCCGAACAGCTTAAGTTCGTTTCCGACAGGGGCAGGAGGAAACCCGTCAATCGTGGTTTTCTCTCCAACCTTCCGCAGCCCCTACGTCGAACAAGCTAATTTCGCTTTGGAGCACCAATTTGGTGCACATACAGCTCTGAGTGTGGGTTACGTCTATTCCCATGGGTTAAGACTGTTGGGGAATTCCAATGGTGTCACAAGACAGGCAAACGGTAACTTTGGATTCGACCTGAACCTCGTGCCTCCTAGCCAACAGGTCGCGTTTGGAGGAAATTTCAACACCGCGAGCGTTACGTTGCCGAATGGAAAGACCTACAACAACCTACCAGACTATGAAGCGATCGATGGCATCCTGAATCCGCAGTTCGGAACAATTAACGCAATCGATAATTCAGGATTATCGGTTTATAACGGTCTGCTAATTTCGCTCCGCCAGCATTCCAAACAGTTCCTGTCTTCTATCTCCTATACGCTTTCAAAGACCGTCGACGAGGGAACTGGATATTTCGATCAGTTCGATCAAGCTGCGCAGCGTGGCCCTTCTCAACTTGACCAAACCCACCGGTTTGTCGCAACCGAAGTCTGGATGCCGCAGTTCCGCGGACTTAAGAATTTTGAGTTCAGTGGCATTTTGAATCTGGCCAGCGGTCGACCGTACACGGCGGTATTCGATCAATCTGAAGTGAACTTCTCGATCGTACCTGGAGAGGGTTTCAATTCATTCCGGGGGCCAACTGTGCAAGACTTTGATTTTAGCGTCTCGCGAATTTTTCACCTGGGAGAAAGATATTCTGTCAGTCTGACCGCCGAAGCATTTGATTTATTTAATCACCCCAACTATCAACAGAACACTGTCGACAACGTTCAATATACCGTCAGTCAGACTGGCGCCAATGGAACGAATGGAACTTGGTCCGCGACCCCAAATCCAGATTTCGGTGCTCCTCTGGCCATAGTTCCCAGGTTTGGGGCACGCAGTTTTCAATTCTCGACCCGTTTCAGTTTTTGAGCGCCATCGAAGCGCTACGGATCTTGTCCGCAGGTTCGCGGCCGATTACCATTTAGGAAATGATGACATCTGCTGGTCGGCCTGCTGAATGAGTCAGTATTTGCGAATCAGACCAAGTCAAATGTAGCCGGCTCGATCACGAGGAATCGTCAGTTCTTGCCCGCCGGTGGTGCCGCTCTTTCATCCTCGGGCTGGTGGTGGTCCGCTATTTTGTATCGCCCCCCATAAGGTCGCACAGGTTGGGGCAGGCGGCACACCGGGCATGGGGTAGTGTTGCGAACGCTGACGCTCCACTTGCCCACGAACTTGCCACCACCTTTGCATTCGGAGGTCATAGATGTAGATGGTTCAGAACTCCGAAAATAAGCATGGCCCTACCATGCACATCCCTGCAATGGCTCCAACGTGGTATTAGCGAGTATAGTCTCCGCGAAGACACGGACGAAAAACGTCAAAAGAACAGTCACGTTTTTCAAACGATCAGAAACTTACTCGCTTTTGGACGCCAGGAGCCAGTCGAATATAGGCAGGAAAATATTGAAGTTCTCTCGCGGTCTGACATGATGCAAGAGGTGATGCGCCCTCCAGCCATGGGGCACCCATCTTCCGTCGTGTATTCGCAGGTGGACCTCTATCCCCACGACGATGTAGATCAGGAAAGCCACAGCGATCCCGGTCAGTATTCGCAGGTGGAACAGTTGGTCGAGAACAACGAAGATTAGGACGTTGGTGCCAAAAATAGCAGCCCAGAATCCGAATTTCATTGTGATGTGCTCGGGATCAGAGGGCGCAGCATGATGCAGGGTGTGACGCATGGCGGCAGGTTGGTACAGGCTGGGCCAGTGCATAGCCCAGCGATGGTAGGCGTACTCGATCCAGTTTGACCATACCAACCCGGCGATGCAGCCCGCCAAGAATCTCATTTAACCACCATGACTTGCTCACAGCCCTTGCGGTAGGCGACGGCAACGGTGCGGCAATGCGGGGGACTAAAAGATAGGTCACAGTTGACAAGACGAATGCTGGACGCGCATTCCGGAGGGATGTTGAAGCTAGGCAGGGAAGATTTAGGTCGGGTTCGCGAGGCACAGCCGGTCAGGGTGGCTATTAGCAGCACGCTGACCCAGACGCGGGCCCACATGAAACATGCCTCCGTAAGAAGGGAGGGCTTGTCGCCGGGACGGCGCGTCGAATCACTGTCCCTCAAAACTGCTCAGGTCAGTTTAAATTCATGAGACGGCCAGGCAAATGGCCTTCGTGTGCCAGTTCGCAACACTTTCCGGCTATTCATTGGGCGGGCATCCACCTCCGCGCGGTGGCCTCGTCTGCATCGGAGTAGAATCCAATCTTCCCGATATTTGTCCCGGAGGTTGCCCTCATGGAAACGCCCAAGGCGCGGGATACTAGTCGAGCAGAAACAACCATCATCGGCAAGTCGATTATGATCAAAGGTGAACTGTCCTGCAGCGAAGAGCTTTATGTGGATGGCCAGGTGGAGGGCGTCATCGACCCGAAAGGAAACCGCCTGACCGTCGGACCGAACGGTCGCGTCAAAGCTAACGTCAATGCGAGCGCGGTAGTAATCCAAGGCAAGCTGGACGGCAATGTTCAAGCGACCGACCGGGTCGACCTAAAGCAGTCGGCCATTGTCACGGGTGACATCGCAGCCCAACGCGTCTCGATTGATGAAGGCGCGTACTTCAAGGGAAGGGTCAACATCCAGAGAGAGGCGCCCAAGTAAAGAGGTATCGGAAGTGACTGCTTCAGCCCGAGTCCGCCCTCGCCTTACGACGAAGACAAATAAGAATCGAGGAGTAGATCTTCCTGGTGAGCCCCGCTTCTCAAAGGTAATCTGCTTTCCGAAACGCCCGCCTCCAGAAGCCCTCCCACTCGCCGGCGAACTCGGTAGTAGTGTCAATCAGTATCGGTGGGCACAGGAAGAGAACCTGTCGCCTTGTCTGCCACCAACTTGAGGGTATAGCAATCCTCATGTACGGCGTGTCCGTCTTCATCGAAATTGCAACTTTCAAGCCGCACGGGCTTGCCGCAGATACAACAGGTAGGGACCGATCTTAATAGGGGTGCCATGGGGCCCGCACAAAGACTGGGTCTGTGCCTTGTCGAACACAAAGGTTATAGCCCCTCCGAGGCGACTTTCAAGCCAGCTTCGGCAAGATTGTTCGCAATTCGTAAAGGACCCCGTTGAGAATTCTTATGGCCGGACCAGACCGCGCCGGCTGTGATTTCTAGGAAAGAATGACGAAGGTAACTCGGGAGTCGGTGGCAAAAACCCTCTACGGTTCGGAACTGAACCCTACTACGGAAGCACTTCGGTTAACCCTAAAGTGCTTGCTTTTGCCGCCGATGGCTGTGTAATCCCGACTACATGATCCAACACGAGGAGGAGGCCAGCGGTCTTGTACACTCAAAACGCCAAACTATCAACTCAAGGAGAGTCTCTACGCTCAGGCCCGCGTTTAGAAGCTGGATCATATGCTCAAGGCTGAATCCGGCTTGCTCGCCAGCGACGGCCAATTTGCTTACGGCTACTACCAGAGATTCGCGTTTCATGGGCTTGACCGCTCCCACAGAATTTTCGTGAGAATCGCATCAGACGGAAGCGGTGTCTGTGATTAGGATCACATCAGTTTGTGAGGGAGTTCAATGGGAAGACGGCGACAGACGCTCTCTCAGTTTAGCAATCCCGTCGCCGTCCCCCTCAACCCGCAAGTGCGCCTAGTCTGGAACCGGGGGTCGCCGCTGTCAAGTGGTAAGGTGGGCCATTAGTTTGTGAGTGGTTTCGCTACCCTTTGCGGCGCGGCCCGAAAACGAGTATTCCAACAAGCCAGAGCAATAGATGGTCTTGATGTCTCTCTCCCGACTACGGTATTTCCCCGATTGCCTCAATTGCACAGTACTTTTTAAATGGTTGTACTTTTGGGTCCATCCAGAGGGCGGTCATGGATTAGCGTTGCCTTTGGGATGGCATTGATCCTTACGACCGCCCCGTTCCTCCAAGAACGCATAGGCCTTTCCCGCCAACGAATGAGGCGGAACCATGCGGTGTTACTGTGTCCGGTTTCCGTACGCGCCCTCTCAAAGCCAACTGATTAATAGAGGGTACCCGGTGCTGTCGAAAGTGCGAATCTCTTCCTCGTTCCAACCTAAGCTCATGATGTCTGCTACGTTGCGTTCCATTGTGTCCCCCAGCAGGAGTGAAAGATTTTCGGTGTGCGCGGCCACGGCCTGCCGCTCAAGGTGGTCGCGTGGGGGCGATTGTGTCCGTGCTTCTACTATGAAAGACAAGTCTCATGCACACATTACGATCGTAACAAGGCTTAGGTTTCAATGTGTTAGTTAGGTCAGGCGTTTGCATGCATTAGAGCCTCAGGTTGCACGATCTGCCGTGTGGGGTGTTTAGGGGGATGCCAAGAAACATCAATGAACTATTTCCTACGCGAAGGTCATTTGGTCCACCCCGACATTTGGATTCTCTGGGCGTCCGCAATCTTTACGGCGCTCAACACACTGGCCGTGATCGCATTGTTTTGGAGGCTCTTTCGTGGACCTGACCACCAGTAAAAAGCCTTCTGCCGAACGCGCCGTCTAGAAGCGAACGCGAAGACCGACTTCGATCTGCCGGTTGCCTCCTGGTTCTTCTTGCGCTGACCCTCCGGACAGGGTTCCGAAACTGCCGGGCCCTGAACTGTCAATTGGAGCCAGATAGCTTGCGTAAAAACCGTCCGGATCCAGGAACTGATTATGGTTAAAAACGTTAGCAAAGACGCCTTGAATTTCCATGCTAATGCCCTCCGCCACTCGGAAGTTCTTCCGGACGCTGAGGTCCATATTCCAATAGGGCAGTCCAGGGAAACAGCCGAAACCGCAGTCCTTGTTGTCCAAGCCCAGAATCGGGTTGCGGAAATCATTAATCGCCGCCGGCCCGGCCTTGAAAAGATTGGGAAAATTCCCGGGTTGAGAATAGACGTGACCGCTCTTGGCGGGTGCAACGGGCACGGCATTTTCGTTCCCAAAGTAGTTGGCGTTGTCCCCGGCGCCATACTCCTGACCATCTCCGGTCGAGGTAAAGAGTTCAACCGGCGCGCCGCTGCCGGCGGAGAATACAGTCGAGAACGTCCAGCCGCCCAGCGCCCGTCCCAGGAGTCCTGACTGCCCCTTAAAGAAGGGCGGTTGGTAGACAAAGAAGAAGTTGTACACGAACTTTCGGTTAAAGGTCTGAAGTCCATACTGGGTCCCCAAATTGAAGGGATCGTCTGGAGTGTATCCGCCGGTTGCCTGGACTAGCGCTCCCGTTCCCAGCGCCTTGGAATATGTGAAGTTCGACTGCAAGGTCAATCCCTTCCAGTCGGCCATCTTGAGTGATGCGAAACCGGCGTTGTAATTTCCGTAGCCAGAGCTGCCGATATCCGCAGGCCCCGACGTCATCTGGGGCGACGTGCCCCCGATGGCTGGGTTGATGTTGTTCATCATGGTGGTGCCAGGGACTCCGTTGAAGACGAAGCCCTGGCCGCTGCATGTGGCGCAACCGACACCGCCGTCGAGATCACTCCACAGGCTCCAGACCTGCGCTTTCGTCAGGTTTGCGAGTTCATTCGTCACCATGGCAGCGGTGCAGGTGCTCGCAACCCCGCCGATTTGGCAATATGCCGGATTCATCGCATGCTCGAAGAACGGTTGCGGCGTGATGCTGGTGGCTGCGAGGGGCTTGCCCGCGCCGTTGCCGTTGCAACCGC
>Ga0307474_10000835_pt1 | contig 22136 bp, 16 predicted proteins | sample atmos_gasesECM1C_2_FD_203312 | JGI IMG/M metagenome (GOLD analysis project Ga0307474, IMG submission 203312) | Hardwood forest soil microbial communities from Morgan-Monroe State Forest, Indiana, United States - atmos_gasesECM1C_05 | ecosystem: Environmental > Terrestrial > Soil > Temperate... | reverse complement strand
CAGACCATCCATTGTCGATTCGTATAGGTCGCCGTCCAATCTCAGAAGCGCTAACTCTGATATTGGCGCGACGTGCAAAGTGTCGCGGAACCAACCCTTCAGGAACTTCACCTTGTCGTCTAGAAGGTCGTAACGCCGAAAGTTCTCCTGAACGTCCTCCAGGCTGATGGCGAGAATCGGTACCTTCGCAGCGCTAAAATCATAACCGGCATCTTCAGCTCGAGGGAACCGGCAACCCTTCAAAACTATCGGCTACCCATACATTGCGGTCCTCCATTTCCCAGGCACTAAGACAACCCTTCATGAAAATGGACGCCCCGCCGCGCCACACCCCAGTCTCCGCAACATCGCCCGGTATCTTGTCCTTCTTGATCAGTGCGAGGCAATGCTGAATATTTTCCAAGCGCTTGCGTCCTACCATCGTGTGCGAAAACTCACACACGTTGCGCAAATCTAGCCGTCCTTCGGTTCCGTCAGCATTTTTAATGTTGATTTGCCACCAACTCTTGCCTTCTTGACGCGCCGCCTTTATGCCGGAGAACCAGTCTGGAAGGTGGGTGCGGATATTTCGAAATATCTCCAGATCGATGTTTTTGCCGGTGTGTAGATTGGCAAACACGTAAAGCCATCGAAGATCGTTTTCGAGATAGATCTCGTTTAGTAGGGAGTTTTTTAGCAATTCCAGATAACGATCGCTGAGTTGCATGCCGGCGTATCCTCGTTTGATGACTTATCCGACGTTATCGCGTCAATTCGCATGTCGTAAAGCGAAAGTCATGGCTTTGGCCAGCTAAGGCTTGATTACGGCGACGAGTTATCAGTCCGCGTGAAACGTTCATGGTGGGTCCATTTCGAGATTGCGTGGTCTTGGCCGGCCTTCAATCTTCAATGACTGATCGGTTTTTGAATCCAGAATTGGTACATTCCAACAAACGTATCCGGATTCTCGGCTTCGAAACGCGCCCAGTTACGCAAATTAGTCGTGGACGGGTCGTCAGTAAAGCATGCGCGGTACTGATGTAGTACGCCGTGATCCAATTCGAACCCGATAAAGTCGAGCCCGAATTCCGTGAGAAACGATTCGATCTGATCTATTGTTAGGCGGTGCTCCTGCACGTGGAAAAGCAGGTCCCGACAATCACTGGTCGAATAGAAGTCCGACATGCGGCTTAGCCACCGCAGTTCAGCGCCCATGTCCTTGGCGGTTAAATCCTCGCGGAGCCGCCGAATGTCACCGAGTGTACCCGTATAGCCACGGGCGGCGATAAGTTCACGCGCTTTGACCACGTGCCGGCGGGCAATTTCGCTGTACAAGCCCAACGCCATGAATCCTCCTGGCCGCAACCGAGAGAGTAGGGTTCGCCATCCTAGGAAGGGGTCAGCCAGATGATGAAGTACCCCACATGATTCAATAATGTCGAATGTACGCGCGATGTCACCGAGCTTTAGAATATCGGCCTGTGCATACTCGATATTCGTAATACCCAGCTCCTTTGTCTTTCGTTTGGCATAGCAGAGGCTGCTCAAACTCAGATCTATCGCCAAAACACGAGCACCGCGGAATCGCTGGGCAACGCTTACCGAATGGTAACCAGTACCGCACCCAGCGACAAGAACCTCCGGTGAGCTATCATCGGGCATTGGCATAAATGACGCGAATGGAAGCGCGCGCCGCAACTCGTCATTGAACAGTGCCTGATGGCGCGTCGGCAATTTCATCCACCGCGGATAAGGATTCTGCTCATATTGGTCGCGCACCTTTTCGGAGACACCGTTGGTGATCGAGGTCAAGCATACGATGCTTGCGCGCAGCGCCTGTTCTTCAAACGGTTCGCGAATCTGTTGTTGCAGTACTTCATCAACAGGGCCCGGTTCATTTGCACCAAGAAGGCGGCTGGCATCGCGCAGGGTATTGAGCGGGAAATATGCGGCTACGGCCAACACTAAAAGTGGCGGCACCACTGCACCAGCCTCCAAAAGTGCGTGTAACTCCGCACGGCAGGCGGCTGCGGCGTCCCTCTCCCAATCGTCGCAATCGAAAATGTACTCATTGACGAAGCATTGCCGAGAGAGTGCGGCATAGAATTGCAGCCCTGCCACATCCGACGAGTCCGGCTCTTGCGTGTTCGATGCGGTCTCGAGCAGGGCGTGGCGTGCGCAAGTCAAGAAGCGCTGGAATTCGATCGTGCTTATGGGCACTGTTTCAAGCAATGCCAGAAGCATTGTGTCCGCAGCAAGCGCAACGAGGCCGTCAGCACCGAAAAGTGTGGCTTTGGGCAATCGAGCAGGCCATGATCTGTTGGCGAGGCGCACGCAACCGGCAATCCGCTTGTCGAGCATGACCATGCTCAATGCCGGTTGACAAAGCTCATTCAGCATTCCCCATGGTTCGATGATGGCTGTAGTAAGTGCAGTGCGGACCTGTGGATTACTGACCACAAAACTTGTGCGAGCTACACAGCTGACGAAGGCTAATTTCGCCGCCCAGGTCGGCCTGCGCGTGAGCGTGTTCACTATCAGCGGCACTGCTTCCGGGGCCCGGCCAAGCGAAAGCAGGGTCATCGCCAAGTCATACAGAATCTGGTCGGATGTGGGCTCGATGGACCAAGCGCGGCGCAGGCTTGCCTCCGCCGCGTCAAGCTGCTCGAGGCGGCTTAATGCGATGCCAAGGGTATGGTGGCCTTGGGCAAATTCAGGCTCGATCTCGGCGGCTCGGCGCAGACTTGAAACGGCCTCTTCGAGACGGGGATTCGGACGCAGACTCTGCAATACCAGCCCCATCCCGTAATGAGCGGCATGCATAGTCGGTTCCATGCGGACAGCCTCTTGCAGAGACTCGAGCGCCTCGTCGCTCCGACCAAGAGCGTGCATCACACGGCCGAGACGGCAGTGCGCCGACGCAAAGTCGGGCCGAATGTCGATTGCCCTGCACAGGCTATTTTTAGCGTCTTCATGCCGACCCTGGTTCATTGCCAGTACACCCAGATTGAAGTGGACTTCGGCGTAACCTGGATTGATCAGCAACGCTCGCTCGTAGTTCTGGATCGCTTCTGCGGTGCGACCTAGGCTGTCGAGCGCATTTGCCATCGCCACCAACGCGTCCGCAAAGTCAGGCCTGATGTCGATAGCTGCTTGGTAGTTGAGCAGAGCAAGCTCGCATTCGCCTGCACGACAATTCAGGTTGCCCAAATTGAAGTGGGCTGGCGCATAGTGCGGATCGCAGGCTATCGCGAGTTGGTACGCGCCGCGAGCCTCTTGGAACTGGGCGCTTGCCAAAACGTTGCCGCGGTTTAGGTGTGCTCGCGCGCAATGCGGGTCGGCTTCGACCGCGGCATCGTACAACGCCATCGCCTCAGGGATTCGGCCCTTTTCCTCAAGCCCGTTGCCTTCGTCTATCAGCGCGAGTGCGCGGTACCTCGGTTCGCTCAGAGGGTTGTCGGCCATCTCCACGGTCATTTGGTTAGTGCGAGTTCTCTCCATGTCTCTCGTGCGATGTCCCTTAAGGATTATCTCCCTCTTTGCACCATTTCGATGCGGCTATCGGGAGCATTCGAATGCTCGCATTGATGACCTACTGTCCTTGTCCGCCGGCAAACGCACCATACAGCAATGAAAGCGAGCGCGACTACTTGGCAGTGAACACTGCGGCTATTTTCAAGTTCGCTGGATCAATCACCGCCAGAAGCGGATGCCCCCTGCCGGTAAGAGGCATGGTGTCAGGTTGATCATCGTCCATTCCCGCAGCTCTTATTTTGTCCTTAAGCTTCTTTTTCTCGCTCTTAGCAAAATACGCAACGTTGTAGACTTTCTTAAGTTGACTGCGAAGCGAAGGCAATCCCTCTTCCCAGCGCTTGAAGTATCTCGGCATCGAAATGACGTCGTCGCCCCCAGAAATTGCCGCTCCAAAGATTTTCTTCCGCTCGTCTGGGTCTTGAGGCAACGGCGCCCATATCCAGCGCGGCAAACTATACCAATGCGGTGCCAGCCCAGGATTCTGCTCGCGTCCAAGCTTGGCTTCACTGGGATCGATATCGTACGCCTGCACAAGTTGCAGTACATTCTCGGAGAAGGCGTAATACAGAGGCCGCCCATTCCACAGCTGCACCGAACCATAGGTGAGTGCGCAAAGCTGTATGGCGACGATGATGCCGATATCGCGCGTAAGTTCGCGCCGCGATTTCTTCTGGTTGGCGATGATGAACGTCAGGGTGGGTCCGAGCACCACGTCCACGCACACCATAACAACAATCACGCGCGTCACGTCGGTCAGATACCAGCCCGGCCATCGGTACCAGCCCAAATAGAGCGAGCCGAGCACGAGCGTGAGTACGGTGGCACTCGATAGCAAGTGCAACGAAAAAAGTCTCAGTCGAAAACGCATACTCAATCCCATCCAACGCTACCTGATTTTAGCGTGAACCTTCACAATTGGAAGTCTACCGGCTTGAATCGGCGGGATTGGAAAATGCGTGAATTGTTGTGGACTGTGCACGCTCCAGCCGGGAAATGACCGACGGCACATCCGTGGCGGGCACGGGTCGGCTGAACAAATAACCTTGTGCTTGATCGCATTTCATATGCCGCAATTTTTGCAATTGCTCGGCCGTCTCCACGCCCTCGGCAACGGTCTTCATGCTGAATGCCCGCGCCAGCGACACCACGGTGGAAACGAGCGTCGCCACGTTCGGAGTATCCGTAATGCTTTGCACGAACGACTTGTCAATTTTGAGCGTATCGACGGGTAGTTTGGCCAACAAACGAAGCGAGGAATATCCGGTACCGAAATCATCGATCGCGACCCCAAATCCGGCCTCGCGCAGCTGGGAGAGCTTGCGGATGGACAACTCCAAATCGTGCATCAACATGCTTTCCGTGATCTCAATATCCAGGCCGGCGGCTGCCGAGCCCACAGAAGTCACGCCCGCGAGCACCCGCTCCACGAAGTCGCGGCGCCGCAATTGCAGCGGCGAGACATTGACCGCCACGCGTATGTTCAGCAAGCCGGCACCGTGCCATATGGCGATATCGCGCATGGCTTGGAGAAAAATCCATTCGCCCACATCGACGATCGCGCCGGATTGCTCGAGCAGCGGAATGAATTCCGACGGTTGGATGATGCCGTCTTCGGAATCCCGCCAACGGAGCAGGGCCTCGAGACCGTGGATCTTGCCGCTCTTGATATCGATCTTAGGCTGGTAGTGCAGCAGAAATTCTTCCCGATCCAGTGCTCGGGTCAGCCGCGACTCCAGCGCCAAACTTCGCGAGGTCGGACGCTGAGTCACCAGTCCGTACATCATGTACTTTTCATTGTCTTCGCGCGCCGCCTTGAGCGCGGCTTCGGCATTTTGCACCAGGGCATCGGCGGTTTTAGCATCGTCTGGGAAGAAGGCGAGTCCCGAACGTATGGTGGGCCGCAGTTCCTGCCCGTCGATATAGAAGGGTTCGACAAACAACGGCGCGGCCGCGCTGTGCGTCATCAGTCCGGTATCGGACGCGTCGCTTACATTCGGCAAGCTGATGACAAATGTTCCGCCGCCGAAATAGCCCACGCATTCGGAATCGGTATAGGTTTGTTTCAGCCGTGCGGCTATTTTCTCGATCAGACTATCGCCCACGTAGCGGCCGAACGAGTCGTTGATGGCGCCGAGTTTCTGCACGTCGAACACCAGCACCGTGCAACCGGCATCATCGCCCGTATTCTTGGCCAGCGTCTGCGCCAGCCGCTGGCAGAACAGCGGCCGCTTCGCGAGTCCCGTCAGGCTGTCAAAGTACGACAGAAAATGCACGGCCTCGTCTTTCTCGAGATATTGAAGTGCAAAGCTGATATTGGCGGTCAGCTCCAGCAAAACGCCGACCTCCGCCGCATCGAATACGCCGGGCTCGGTACTGAACAGTCTGATCATGCCGATGGTGGCGCCGTCGATTTTCAACGGCAGTGCGGCATCCGCCCGGTAACCGAGAAGGATCGCACTTTCGCGTAAGGATTCGCTCAGCGTCTCATGGTGCAAATCGTTGTGGATCACAGGCGCGCCGCTGCGAATCATCTGATCCATTAGATCCGATTGCGGGCCAAACGGATCCATGAGGTGGTCGGTCCCGTTGCCCGGCTGCGCATCGAGATCGGCGCATGCCAGCTGAGTCAAGACCTTTGTGCCGGAATCCACCAGGCTGATGGCGCTGCGTTGATATCCGCCCTGCTGGACGGCGATGCGGCAGACCTCATCGAGCAACTCCGCGCGATTTCGCAGCCGCAGAATGGCCGAACTGGTGCTGCTCAGCATGCGGTAGGTGCGTGTCAGGCGGCGCAACCGTTCTTCTTGTTCAGTGCGCACGTGCTCCGAGTGGCGCCGGTCGGCCTTGAGCTTGGCCTCGCGCAGTGCCCGTTCAATGGCCGAGGAGAGCCGCGACAGATTGCTCTTCAACACATAGTCAGTCGCGCCGCGTCGCAGTGCGTCGATAGCCCTTTCTTCACCGATGGTTCCCGACACATAGATAAAGGGTGTATCAGGGGCGTGAACCACCGCGAGGTCGAGGGCCCGCAGGCCGCTGAAGTTGGGCAAGGAGAAATCGGAAAGAATCAGGTCCGGTTTGTCCTGATGCAGCGCCGCGATGAATTCAGGTTCCGTTTGGACCCGGTTGATGGCGCAATGCAGGCCCGCTTTGGCCAAATGCCGGGCCAGCAGCTCGGCATCCGCCACGCTGTCTTCCACGACAACCAGCTTCAATTGGGTCCTCATCGTGAGTAGATCGGCAACACCGGAGGGATCATGAGGCCGCCCTGACCGGAAGTGCAAACTGGAAACAGGCTCCGGAATCGGGGGAACCCTTAGCCCAGATGCGACCGCCATGTCGGGTAATAATGCGATGCACAATCGCAAGTCCTACACCGGTTCCGGAAAACTCCTCGCTGCGGTGCAGACGCTGAAACACGCCAAACAACTTGTCCGCGTAGCGCATATCGAATCCCGCGCCGTTGTCCTCCACCTGGTAGATGGCTTCACCGTTTTCGATGCGGCCGGTGACGGAGACTTTGGGGGTCGCGCGTTTCGCGCTGTATTTGAGCGCGTTACCGATCAGGTTGCACCAGACCTGGCGGATCACCACCGGGTCCGCCTGCACGGACGGCAAGTCAGCGATGTCGATCTGCGGCGCAGGGCCTGCATATAGCGTCCGGACTTCGCTCGCGGCGGCGTCGGCAAGCAAGGTCATGTCGACGCAGTCAAACTGCAACGCCGACCGGCCGGCGCGTGAAAATTCCAGCAGGCTGACGATGAGCTCGTCCATCTTCTGACTGCCCGTGCGAATGATGCCTAAGATTCTGCGGCCCTCATCGCCGAGTTGCTCGGCGAATTCGCTTTCGAGAATGGCGGCGAATCCGTCCATGGAGCGCAGCGGCGCGCGCAGGTCGTGCGAAATCGAATACGAAAAGGACTCCAAGTCATGATAGGCGGCCGCCAATTCAGCCGATCGCTGCTTTTCGCGCAGGTGCAGTTCCGCGTTTTCCCGCCGTAGCCGCTGTACATCCAGCGCGCGCTCGATGACGGGCAAAATCACATTGAGTCTGAAGGGCTTGAGAATATAGTCGAGCGCGCCTCCCTGCATGGCTCGTACCGCCGTATCGATCGTGCCATGCCCGGTCATCACCAACGCACCGATGGAGGGATCGATTTTCTTCGCGGCGTCGATCAAGGTAATCCCGTCCATCCCCGGCATCATCAGGTCGGTCAGCAGCAGGTCGAACTCACCGGCGCTTAAAGTAGCCAAGGCCTCTTGCCCGGAGCCAAAGCCCTGCGTGACATAGCCCTCGAGCTGCAGCGTGTCGCACAGCGCACGCAATTGCGCGGCCTCATCGTCCACAATCAGCAATCGGGCGGCGGAGCTCACGCGACCAACTCCGCCAGGGCCGCGCGCAATTCGTGCAGGCGCGGCGGTTTGGCCAGCACCTTGTCGACATGCGCCGGCGCATCGTTCGTGGCAATGAGGCGCTGCCCCCAACCGGTGAGCAGTACCACCGGCGTCGTCGGGGAGACCCCCTTGACCGAGGTTGCGACCTTGCGTCCGTCGACATGCGGCATACCCAGATCCGTGACCACGATGTCGAAGCACTCGCCGCGTTTCGCGGCGGCGGCGAACGCTTCGATGCCTTCATGCCCTCCGTGCGTCGCCGTGACCAGATGGCCGTCCTCTTGCAATGTGTCTTGCAGCGACTTGATCAATAAGGGGTCATCGTCAACCAGGAGAATGCGCAGCGGCCGTTTCACCACGGCCGCGCTCTTGGCCTTGGGTTGAGAAACGACCGATGAGGTGACTGCCGGAAAATTCAAGCGCACCGTCGTGCCTTTGCCGGGCGCGCTGTCGATCTCCAGTTCGGCGCTGTGCCGCTGGATCATGCCGTAGACCATCGCCAGGCCGAGCCCGGTTCCGCGCTCGCCCTTGGTGGTATAAAACGGCTCCAGGCAGCGGCGCCGCGTGTCCTCATCCATACCGACGCCGGTATCGCTCACCTCGATCAACACTCGCGTCTCGCCATCCGCGACGGTCGCCTTTCGGGTGCGGACCGAGAGCGTGCCGCCGGTGGGCATGGCGTCAACCGCGTTGAAAATGAGGTTGGTGAGCGCGTCCCGGATTTCGTGTTCCGCTCCCATGATGTTCGGTAGCGGATCCGCCAGATAGCTCTGCAGGTCCACCATCGCACCGCGCGCCTGCGGCAGGTCGCTCCAGCGAGGTTTGGTCAGCTCTACCACTTGTTCCACGGCACGATTGATCTCAACGCGCTCGAGCGTGAGTTGCGCATCGCGTTCTCGATAGAACTCGCGCATGCGGGCCACGGTTCTTGCGACGTCCTCAATCGCCCGCTGAATGGTGGTCAAATAGTTGCGCGTCCGCTCGCTCAAATTCGGTTCGCGCTCGAGCAGCGATTCGGTATACAGCGAGACCGGGGAAATGGCATTGTTGATGTCATGCGCGATGCCGCTCGCCATCTGGCCCAGCGCGCGCAGCCGCTCCTGCTGCATCACCGTGTGCTGGCTTTGGCGTAAGTCGTCATACGCTTGCTGCAAAGCGCCGTATAGGCGCGCCTGGTGACTCGCGAGGGCAACATGTTCACTCAGCTGCTTCAGGAACTCGCATTCGCGGCTGCTAAAAGCCTGGCCGTCGGCGCGCGCGCACACCAGCACGCCGAACACCTGGCTTTCGACAATCAGCGGTGCGAACACCACGGAGCGCAGCCCGGCGGCGCTCAAGCGCTGCGGAAACGGGAACGCCACCTGCGAGACGTCAGGCTCGTACACCAATTGTCCGCCGACGCAGCGCGACAAGCCATTCTGGTCGATCGGCACCGACCCGTTCTGCAACAAGCTCAAGCTCTCGGCAAAGCGGATACCCTTTTTGCCCAACGCCGCGACGCTGAGCGTTTTGGCGCCTGGGTCGTGCAGCAGAAAGCATCCAAAGTCGATGGGCAGATTTTCCTCCAGGCTTCCCAGCACGACTTGAAAAATGCTGGGCAAGTCCTGTCTCTCTCCCGTCGCACGAGTGATGTGCTGAAGGAGATTTAGGCGGCCGACTTGCGCCTGCAGCTTGTCCTCGGATTCCTGGATCTGCGTGAGCATCTGATTGAAGGTGTCGGTGAAGAGGTCGAATTCGTAGGCGCCCGTGGGCGCCGCGCGCACGGTGTAGTCGTGCCGCTCTGCCACCGCCCGCGCCGTGTCGGCCAGCGCAAGAATGGGCTGCAGCAACCGGTGCTGGAGCCGACGGGAGATCAGAAAGGCGAGCGACAGAGAGAGGGCGGCGACCAGGGCGCCGATGAGCGCGTAGAGCTCCATGCGCGAATACATGGCGTTGAGATCCGACTCCACATACAAGAACCCAAGTTGTTTGGGGCCTTCCGCGACGGGTTCAAAACCGATCAGTGCGGAGCGGCTAAAGGTAAAGCCCCTGCCGACCTGCGCCGGCAACCGGTCCAACTGAAGCCCTTGGGGGTAAGTGGCGAATACCTTGCCGCGAGTGTCGTAGAGCGCGGCGGCCACGATGTGCGGATCGGATTTGAAGGCGGTCAGAACGCTCGCCGCATCTTCCGCATTTTCGAACGCCAGCGCCGCCGTGCTGTTGCTCGCGATGGCCCTGCCCAAAATCTGCAATTGCTGAATGCTGGACTGACGGAAGGTCAAAAACTCATAGGCGCAAAACGCCGACGAGGTCACCAGCAACACCACGCCGCTCGACAGGAAAATCATGTTCATCAAGGTGCGGCGGATGGGCGTAGAGGACTTGCGCATCATTGCTCCTTGACGTCCGTGCCGATGATCTCGGCCGGGCGAAGCAGCTTGGAGCTGATGGTCAGCCCCGCGGCGCGCGCCGAGTCCACGTTGATGCGCAGGCGAATTCGACTGTTCTCGGTTGCAAACTGGATCATGACGCCGCGCTGCGCGGCGCCGTCGGCTTGCGATACCGTCAAGGTGCTGTGGTGATCCAGCGCGGCGAGGATTTGTCCCAGACGGCCGATCTCAGAGCGGTCGATGAAAAGAATTTGGCAATTGTCGACCTCGGAAATGCTGTGGAATCGGCGCACGATGAGGGCGTGGCCGTTGATCTGTTCGTTGTGGACCGCCTCATCCAGCCGCGCGCCGAAAGGATCGCTGCCCACGATGCCGATGACAAAGGGATCGCTGGGTGCAGCGAACGCCTGCGGCGGCCATTCAACGAAGCGCGAGAAGTTGAACAGAAAAACGGCCTGAACTTGATTTTCCGTCGGGGCATCCGCTGCACCCAAGGCCTGCGTGGCGATGAGTCCCGCGATGACCACCATCAGTAGCCACCGCTTGCGCCTCAATAACGCCATGTAAATTTTCCATAGGCGGTACGCTCGATCTCGGGACGCGATGGGTCGGGAAAGCCGTATTCGGGATGGCGATTGTGGAGCAGGTTTTGCCCTACCAGCGCGAACTCGAGGTGGTCGCTGGCGTGCCAGCCGAGGTGTGTGTCCAGCTCAAAATAACTCGGCACCGTTCCCACAACCGGGCCATTATTGGTGCGCAGCGTGTCGACCCAGCGCAGCGCCGTGTCGAATTCCGTGTGTCGCGGCAAATTGAGCGACGAACGCAAGGAAAATTGGTGTTGAGGATCGGCGGTTTCATTGAGCGCATCATTGATGTCCGTCTGCCCCGGTTTCACATGCAGGTGCTCCTTCAGAAGGGTGTAACCGGCATGTAGCGACCAGGTGTCCGACACCTGATAGTTGCTGGTGAACTCGAGCCCGTAAGTATCGCCTTCCAGGCCGTTGGCGAAGAAAAACGGCAGAAGGGTGGTGGGCGTGATGGTGGTGCTGCGGATATCGTTGTAGTGGTTGAAAAAGCTCGACACCGAGGCCGACAGCTGCTGGTCGAGCTGCACGCGATAGCCGAGCTCATACGCCACCACCGATTCGGACTTGAAGTCGGAGCCTCCCTCCAACACAACGAAGTGCGGCGGCGCGGCTTCTGAGAAATCCTGATCGATGCGCGACGGGGTGCGCACCGCGCGGGAGATGGCGCTCCACAGCGCTTGATTTGGGTTCAAGATCCAGCTCAGGCGCACGTTGGGCTCGACTTCAAATCCGGTATAGTCGTTGCGCTCGAGCTTGGAACCGATCGTGAGCGACAGGTCGGGCCGCAGCGCAACCTCGTCTTGCGCAAACAAGCTGTACAAGTCGCGATCCAGCGTGGGTGGAAGAAACGCAAGCGACGGCGCATTGCTGACCACATCATGCGTATAACGAAATCCCAGCCCCCAGACGACGCTATTGGCCGTGCCGATTCGAAAGCGATGCTGAAAATCCACGTCGTACGTGGTCAGTTCGTCCTGGAAGATCCCGGGTCCCGCGAACTGCAGTCCGCCGATGATGAGCGGTGCAGCCGGGTTCGATATGTAGGTGCGGTCGACGTAGGATTGAAGACCCAAATCCGACGTGTCGGAAAAGCGGCGTGACCATCGGCCCAAAACATTCTCGCCGCTCGTGTCTGACGTACCGCCGGCTTGCTCGTCTTCGTGTCCCTCGTAGACGTCGCCCTGCACCGTCAGTTTGTCCTGCGCGGAAGCATCCGAATCCACGCGGAAGCCGCCGCGGCCCTGCCGCCAAGCGTCGGACGCCGAATCTCCGTTCGCCAGCACTTCACTGCCGCGGTCGACGTACTTGCCGTAGAAACGAAACTGCGTATCGGGGCTGAGCGCGCCCCCATAGCGAACATCCGCAAGATCCTCAGGGCGCGAACCGCCGCCGGCCTGCACATACAGGCCCTGGGTGTCCTTGGCGCTCTTGGTGATGATATTGATGACGCCGTTTACCGCATTGGCTCCCCACAGCGTGCCGCCCGGTCCGCTGATGACTTCGATGCGGTCGATGTCCGCGAGCACGTAGTCCTGCACGTCCCAGAAGACGCCGGAATACAGCGGCGTGTACACGGTGCGTCCGTCGATCATCACCAGCAGCTTGTTCGCCAGCGCGGTGTTGAAACCCCGCGCGCTGATCGCCCAGTCATGCGAATTCTTCTGGGCGACTTGCAGGTTGTCCGCCAATCGGAGCGCTTCAGGAATACTGGTCGCCCCAGATCGGCGGATGTCTTCCTGGGTAATGACTTGGATTGCCGATGCCGTCTCGATGAGTTTCTCGGGGTGGCGGGCCACCGAGGTCACCTCCACGTTCATCAGGTCTTCGACGTTGAGTTGCTTGAGCTCGCCGATGCTCGAGGCATTGTCCGCCTGCGCCTGCGTCGCGGCACCGCCGTACAAAATCAGTGCGCTGACGAACCAACTCCGTCCGATGTTTCCTGCCACGATTCCATCCGTCCTTTGAATTTCGCTCGTGCGAGTCCTTAACAGTGCGCCCAGGTTGCCCCTCTCCGGAATTGGGGCAAACCCTAAAACGCGAGACTTGTGAGTATCTTCTCAGATTGTTTTTATCGGCGATGTTAACCAGGTTTACACTATTTTTAGTGCGCATCGATATGCATTTCACACTTCGGGGATCGCCCGCGGCGAAGCCGGGAGTCAAACTAAGGTTTTCCCCTTTCCGGTCGATAACTGCCGACAAGGGAGCCGCACGCCCGCACAGCGTTTATTGGGTCGGCAACGCCGCGCGAAATGGCGGCCCGGCGCCTCAATCTAAGCCAAGGACACAACGATGATCGCGGGCCAACGGGCTGATAGGCAAGAATCGGAGCTGGTTGCGCTGCGCGCCGACAACGAGGCGCTGCGCGCCCAGCTCGCGCTGCGCGACCACGCCTTAGACGGCACGACGTCTTTCTTCGTCATCACCCGGCAAGAGCACCCGGCGCCCATCATCGTCTATTGCAATAAGATCGTGGCGGAAACGCACGGCTACTCCCGCGAAGAATTGATTGGCAAACCCGTCACCTTGCTTGCTCAATGGGTCGGACGCAATCCGAGCTATATGGCGGAGGTTCAGGCGGCGTTGCTTGCCGGTCAGACGGCCCAATACGAAGAGCAAGTGACTCGACCGGATGGCAGTACGTTTTGGCTCGGGGTTTCCATCAGGCCTCTATACGACAGGGAAGGGCGCTTTACCCATTCGGTGGCCGTGGGCGCCGACATCACGGCGAAGCGAAGCGAATCGCACAAGAAGCAGGAACTTCAGGACAAACTGCTGGCCGAAATGCAGGAACGCGAGCGCATGGTGATTGAACTCCAGTTGGCGCAGAAATTGGAATCGGTCGGTCGGCTCGCGGCGGGTATCGCCCATGAGATCAACACGCCGATTCAATATGTGGGCGACAGCGTGTACTTCTTGCGCAGCGCCTTCGAGGACTTCGACAAACTGTTCGAGAGCATGCATGTCGCAGCCGCGATGCTGCCGGACGGCGCGCAGCGCAGCGCCTACCAGGTCGAAATCGCCGAGCTGGAAAAGAAACACGATCTGGAGTATCTGCGCGCCGAGGTTCCGAAAGCGTTCACCCGGACTTTCGACGGTGTCGAGCGAGTGACCAATATTGTAAAAGCGATGAAGGAGTTCGCGCATCCTGACGAGAACGAGCAGAACCCCGTGGATCTTTTGCATGCGCTCGAGACCACGCTGTTGGTGGCATCCAATGAGTACAAGTACGTCGCCAAGGTGCGCACCGAATTCGGTGAGCTGCCGCAGGTGGTTTGCAATGTGGGTGAGCTCAACCAAGTATTCTTGAACCTCATCGTCAACGCGGCACATGCCATCAAGGACTCGGGAAAGGACGCCGACAGCGGCGAAATCCTGATCCGTGCTGCCGCGGAGGGCGATCAGGCCGTGATCTGCGTGAGCGACAATGGCTGCGGTGTCCCCGAGGAGAACCTCTCCAAGCTGTATGACCCCTTCTTCACCACCAAGGAAGTTGGGCGAGGTACGGGGCAGGGACTGGCCATCAGCCACTCCATCGTCGTGGACAAGCATGGCGGCGATATCAGCGTGAGCAGCGAAGTGGGCGTGGGGACGCAATTCACGGTGCGGCTGCCGATCGCCGGCCGCAACGCACGAGCGGCCCCATGAGGGACATCTTATTCGTCGACGATGATCGCGATTTGCTCGAGAGCCTAAGAGCGCGGCTCTACAAGCATCGGCACGAATGGAACATGAATTTTGTAGCGAGCGGCGATGAAGCCATCGTCGCGCTCGAACAGCAGCGATTTGACCTGGTAGTCTCGGACGTGCGCATGCCGGGAATGGACGGCGGCCAATTGCTCGCCGTGGTGAAACAGCGCTGGCCGAACTCGATGCGCATCATCGTCTCGGGCTATTCGGATCCTGTGCAAGCGGTACGGCTTACCTCCTTGGCGCATCAATACGTCTCCAAGCCTTGCGACGGCCGTGAACTGGAAAACATCATCGAACGCTGTTTTTACCTGCAGGAATTGCTCGGCCAGGAGTCGCTGCGCAAGGTGGTCGGCAGCATCGGCAAGCTGCCGGCGATGCCCAAAACCTACGGTTTATTGCAGACAGCCCTCGCGCAGCCCACCGTCACGGCCGCTGAAATCGGCGACATCGTCAATGCGGACGCCGCCATCGCAAGTAAAGTACTGCAGATCACGAATTCGGCTTTCTTTCGGCTGCGCAAACCGATGGTGCGAATCAAGGATGCGGTGACGTACTTAGGCTTTGCGACCGTGCGCAATCTGGTCCTATCGGCCGAAATCTTTTCGCAGTGGCGGGCGCCGCAAGGTCTGTCGGACGTGGACCCGGAGCGCCTGCAGATCCATGCGCAATGTGCGGCGGCGGCCTGTAAGGCGCTCGCCGGTGGGCGAGCCTCGCCGGATGACGCATGGCTCGCCGGCTTACTGCACGATATCGGCTACTGGATCCTGATCCAGGAATGTCCGAAGGAACTGGCAAGCGCCCTGAAGCTTTCGCGCGAGGAAGGCCTGCCGCTGTCGGAGTGCGAGCGGCGAATCACCGGCGCGACTCATGCCGAGATCGGCGCCTACCTGCTGGGGTTATGGGGCCTGCCTTACGCCATCGTTGAGGCGGTTGCTCTGCATCACACGCCCACCGCCGTCACCACGCATGGCTATGACCTTGTGGGCGCCCTTGCGGTTTCGCATGCCCTGATAGATCCCGCGAACGCTTTTGCAATCGTTGCCTCGACCCGGCCCGAGCCCTCCATAGACGCCAATTATCTCGCCAGTCTTAACGCACCCTTCGACTGGCAAACCGCCGAGGCTCGCGTAGCGAGCGCCCTCAAGCCAGCTTGAACCTTTACAATGGCACGATCATGAACCGCGACGAACTCCCCACTATTCTCTGTGTCGACGATGAGCCCCGGGTCGTGGACGGCTTGGCGGTGCATCTGCGCCGCGACTACCAGGTGCTCGCCGCCAACGGCGGGAACAGCGCCCTGCAGATCCTCAAAGAAAAGGGCGCGCCCGCCGTCATCGTCTCGGATATGCGCATGCCGGGTATGGACGGTGCGACGCTGCTCAAGCACGTCAAGCAACTGTATCCGGAGACGACACGCATTCTGCTGACGGGAGAGCCGGGACGCGACGCCGCTATCTCAGCGGTCAACGAGGGTCAGATCTTCCGGTTTCTGACCAAACCTTGCCCGCCGGACCAATTGCGCAGTGCCATTGAAGCGGGCGTGGCTCATCACCGGTTGCTGATTGCAGAAAAAGTGTTGTTGCAGGAAACCTTGATCGGTTGCATCAAGGCCCTGGTCGACATCCTCGCCATCACGAATCCCGTGGCCTTCGGCCGTTCCACCCGCGTCAAGCGCCTGGCGACCGAATTGGCCGCATCCATCGGCAACGCCGGTTTCTGGCAGCTCGAGGCAGCGGCCATGCTCTCGCAAATCGGCTATATCTCCCTGCCAATCGAACTGGTCGAAAAACTCTACTACGGCAAGCGATTGACGCCCGAAGAGCGGGTACTCGCGGATGGAGCGCCCTCGGTGGCGCAGAAACTGCTCGGCCGGATTCCGCGACTCGAGCCGGTCATGGAAATCCTTGCGGCAAGCCGCCAACCCAAACTCGAGATGCCCGACGGGTTGGTCAAACTTGGCGCCCACATCTTGCGCCTGGTGCTGGACTACGATGCCCAGATTGTCCAGGGCCACAGCGCCAACGTGGCGCTATCCTCCATTCGCGCGCAAACAGGGCGATTCGACGCCAAGCTGGTCGAAAATCTCGAATCGCTGGTCGGGATCGCCGGGGGCACGCCCGAGGTCAAGGAAGTCCCGGTCGGCCGCCTCACACCGGGAATGGTGTTCATGGATGATCTGTACACGCAGATCGGCACGCTGTTGGTACCGAAGGGCTTCGAAGTGACCGAGACTTTCCTCGAGCGTGCGCGCAACTTTGGGCCGGGCATCTTGCAGGAAAAAGTGCGGGTACTCGCGCTGGCATAGTGATATTGACCGATCCGTCTGCGGGCCGGTCGACTTCACGGTGCCGAGGACGTCGCGAAGTCCACAATGGCCCGCGCCTGCACGTCCAACGAGTCGACGGACGGCGTGGTGATTCCGGCGGCGATCACCGAAAGCTCGCTGCAGCCGACCAGCAACACATCGGCGTGATTTGCGAGATCGTGTGCGGTCCGCGCGAGGGACGCTTGGATTTCCAATCCCGTTTCGCCGCCTTTTACCGCTTTGATCAACGACATGACTTCGTCTTGCCGCGCCGGATGCATGACCGCGATACCGTGGTCTGCGAATGCCTTGGCGTAGAGTTCAGTGGCAAGCACCGCGGAGGATGCCAACAAACCCACGCGCGCGACGCGCCGCGAGCCCGCAATTTGATCGACCGTCAGCTGCACCATATCGAGCAGCGGGATGCTGACGGCGCGCCGAATCGAATGCGCATAGGCGTGTGCGGTATTGCAGGGGATTGCCAGCGCCTGCGCACCCGCGCGCTGCAGGTTGACCGCGATACGGATCAGTTCGGGCGTCGGGTCGTCGCCCGTGCCCTCGATCAAGTGGGCAATGCGTGAGGGGATTTTCGGATTGCTCTCCACAATCAGATGAATGTGGTCCTGATCGTCCTGCGCCGGCGTCTTTGCCAACACGCGGCGCATGAGGTCCAAAGTGGCCTCCGGGCCCATCCCGCCAATGATCCCCACGACCCGGTGCATCGTCGCCAATTCAGGCTGCTTTGGCGTGGCGCGCGCGACCGAATCCGAAGTCATCGACATAGCCAAACAGTCCCGCGCTGCCACCCGTGTGAACGAACACGATGTTTTGCCCCTTTTTGAACGACCCCAAGCGGATCAGGTCGATGAAGCCCGCCATGCCTTTGCCGGTGTAAACGGGGTCGAGCAAAATGCCTTCGAGACGCGCGAGCATTTGGATGGCCTCGAGAGAACCGGGCGTGGAGAACCCGTATCCCTTGCCGACGTAGTCGCAGTTCGCGACCACATCTTCGCGCCGCACGGCGCCGGGCGTCCCGCAGAGATCGGCGGTGGCGCAGGCGAGCTTGAACACGTTTTCCTCCTGGCGGTCGCGAGGCGCGCGCACGCCGATGCCCAACAGCGGCACGCCGGACCGTATGCCCGCGAGTCCGGCGATCAATCCCGCCTGGGTGCCCGCGCTGCCCGTCGCATGCACGACGTGATCGATGCGCAACCCCAAATCATTGGCCTGACCGATGAGTTCCATGGCCGCATTCACATAGCCGAGCGCGCCGATGGGGTTCGAGCCTCCGCCTGGAATTGCGTACGGCTTGCGTCCCTCGCTCTTGAGCCTTGCGGCCACTTTGGCGAGTTCCCCGTTCATATCCGGATTGGCCGCGCAACGCTCGACGCTGGCGCCGTGCAAATGGTCGAGCAGCACATTGCCGCTTTCCGTGTAGTCGTGGTCTGTCTTGCCGGTGCGATCCTCCAGAAGAATATGACAGTCGATGCGCATTTTCGCGGCGCAAGCCGCGGTTTGGCGCGCGTGATTTGATTGCGTGGCGCCTTGCGTCAAAACAATGTCCGCGCCCTGCTCGCGAGCTTCCGCCAGCAGGAACTCCAGCTTGCGGGTCTTGTTGCCGCCGGTGGACATCCCGGTGCAATCGTCGCGCTTGATCCAAATCTCCGGGCCGTCGAGCGCCTTGCTCAAATTCGGCAGGTATTCCAGCGGTGTCGGCAGGTGCGCGAAGCGAATTCTGGGGAAACGTGCAAGGTTCATTGCTTACTCACATTTAAAAACGGAATGGGGGCTCCAGCATAGACATTCTGCGGCAGCTGTCCGTTCCATCGGTCTGCCTTGGTTTGTTCGACTTCGATACGCCGCAGTTCAAGGACCTCTTTGCTTTGCGCCAGCGCGCTGTTTTGCACCCGCAGCGCTTCCGCCTGGGCGGTCGCGATCTTAAGGTTGGCATACGCATTGCCGTCGGCGGTGGCTTTGACGGCATCGGCCTCGGCTTGGGCGATCGCGACTTTCTGTTTCTGCTCAGCCTCGACCGTGCGCAGCTTGTTCTCCGCGGCAAGCCGCAGCTGCTCTTGCTCGACTTTGCTGTTGATCGCCCTCATGTACGACTCTTGAAACGAAAAGTTGCGCATGTCGATGTTGATGACTTGTGCGCCGTAAACCGCCAATTTGCTTCCCAGTGCTGCGTAAATGTCGGTGGAGACCTTGGCGCGCTCGGCGATCAGGTCGGGCGCCGAGTATTTGGCCGTCACGGCCTTGAAGATCTCGTGCGTCGCGGTTTGCACGTAGCTCGATAGATCGCCGTTGTGACTGTATTTCTCATACACCTCGGAAACCTTGTCGGGGCTGATGCTGTATCTCACCGTGAGGCTGACACTCACCGGCTGCGTGTCCGACGTTGAGCCGGAGGCGTTGTCGATGTTCGCCTCTTCGGCGCGAATTGAAAACAGCGTGAGATTTTGCCATGGCGGTAAAACGGCGAGCCCTTCCTGCTCGATGCCGACAATTTTGCCGAATTGAGTCACGACGCCGCGACTGCCCGTGGGTACTGAATAGAACGGCCACAATTTCGCCGCAAAAATCAATACCGCCAGCAAAATGATTCCGTCTCGCACAATCGCACCCCAGCGTGGGTTGTCCTCGGTGGTGTATCGGTCTTTAATAGTCATCAGTTCACTCCCTGTTGTTATAGGCCGTCATGTTCAACGCAATTTTAATCGAGCGCGAGCCTCCGCCGTACCGGGCGAGCTTAAAAAAACTTGAAGAGTCGCAATTGCCGGCGGGCGATGTCAGCGTGCGCGTCGAGTATTCGACCCTCAATTACAAAGACGCGCTGGCCATTACCGGCAAAGGACCGGTGGTGCGTCAATTTCCCCTGGTGCCCGGCATCGATTTCGCGGGAACGGTCGATGAGTCCAGCAACCCAGGCTTTAAGCGCGGCGACAAAGTTCTGCTCAACGGTTGGGGGGTTGGGGAGGCTCATTGGGGCGGCCTCGCGCAGATCGCGCGGGTCGAGGCCGATTGGCTGATTCCCTTGCCAGGAGCGCTGACGACGCGGCAGGCGATGGCCGTGGGCACCGCCGGGTATACGGCCATGTTGTGCGTGATGGCCTTGGAGCGGCATGGCGTCACGCCGGGCGACGGCGAGATCCTGGTGACCGGAGCGGCCGGAGGCGTGGGCAGCGTCGCGGTGGCGTTGCTGTCTAAATTGGGGTTCCGGGTCGCCGCGATGACCGGCCGCCCGGCCGAATCGGGCTTCCTCACGGAGCTGGGCGCCGCCGAGATAATGGATCGCGCAGCCTATGCGGGCGCGGGCCGGCCGTTGGCGAAGGAGCGCTGGGCCGGCGCCATCGACGTGGTTGGCAGCCATACGCTGGCCAATGTCTGCGCCTCGCTGCGCTATGGGGGTGTGGTCGCCGCCTGCGGCCTAGCGGGCGGCATGGATTTTCCGGGCACCGTTGCACCCTTCATCTTGCGCGGCATCACCTTGGCGGGCATCGATAGCGTCATGCGTCCGCGCCCCGACCGCGTGGAAGCCTGGCGGCGATTGAGCCGGGATCTGGAGCTCAACAAACTTGAACTGCTGACGGTCGAGATATCGCTGGCGCAGGCGCTGGAGCGTGCCGCAACGATTCTGGAAGGCCAGGTTCGCGGCCGCATCGTCGTGGACGTCAATCGCTAGTACCTCAGCACTGTGAAATTGAGCGGCTCGCATGGCCTGGGATGATGTACTACCCCACTGTCCGGCAGCGTCCGCGGACACTGTCCGCGGACAGCGTACGCCAATCATAAAACAATAAAATCAGCATAAACAATGGGTTATGACAGAACGTGGCTCTGGCATGGCCCTTGCTGTGTGCTTCAGCATGGTTCGCTATTCACTCGTGTTGGGCGTATTGGCATTGATGCCGAAGGTTGCCGCTGCCAACGATTTGAAGGAGTTCTACGATCTCGCTCTCGCCCGCGACACCACGCTGCAAGCCGCGCATTTCCAGCGCGACGCGTTGGTTGAAGCGCGTCCCCAGGCCATCGCGCAGTGGCTGCCGCAGATCGCAGCCAACGTCTCCGCCATGCGGGAAAAAGAGGGTTTCAACAATGAGCCGTCGCTCGGAACCCAGGCGGCCGATTGCGCCATCAGTTCCACCGCGACCACGCAACGTTGCTACGGCACCGCGCACACGTTGGGGCTGAACATGTCGCAAACGCTGTGGAGCTTCCAATCATTCAGCCAGCTCAAGGAAGCCAATTCCCAAGTGGCCGCCGCGGAGGCCAATTTTCAGGGTGCACAGCAGAGTCTGTTGTTGCGCGTGGCGCAGGCCTACTTCGGAATCCTGTCCGCCGCCGATCAGCTTGCCACCAACGTTGCCGAGCGCGACGCGTTCAGCACGCTGCTCAACCAAGCCAAGTCGCGCGAGCAGACCGGTGTCGGTCCGCGCAGCGACGTGGACCAGGCACAAGCGTTTTACGATGCGACGGAACAAAGCGTCATCGATGCGCGCAATACGCTTGACGATGCGAATCTTGCGATGGCCCAGATCGTCGGCCAACACGTCGAAACCGTCGCACCCCTGCGCGAGGACATTCCTTTGGTCGCGCCGGACCCGGCCACCGCGGATGAGTGGGTGGCCTCGGCGCGGCTGGATAACTTCGATGTGCGCACCGCACAGCTCAACATGGAAGCGGCATCGCGCGATATCTCGGTGCAGCGCGGACGGGGCTTGCCGACGATTTCGCTGACCGGCTCCGGATCGAAGATTACGCAGGATGAGGTGCTCGGCGGCAATCAAACGCTCGATACCGTCGGTGTGTCGTTCAACTGGCCGCTGTTTTCGGGAGGCGCCATCGCATCGGCGGTGCGCCAATCCCGCGCGCTATTTCGCGAATCGCAAGCCAACTACGAGGCGACCAAACGCAATACCGAGACGCAAACGCGCGCGGCTTTTCGCGGCATCGTCACCGGCATTCAACGCATCGGCGCGGCGCGGCGCGCGGTGGACTCCGGGGCGCGTGCGGTCGAGGCCATGCGCCGCAATGTGGAATTCGGCACGGGCACCGAATTCGAATTATTGGACGCGCAAAACAACTACTACACGGCACGCCGCGCCTATGCCCAGACGCGCTACGATTACCTGACGAATGTGCTCACCCTAAAACAACAGGCCGGTCGTTTGACCGAGCAGGATCTTGTTGCCATCGATAACCTTCTCATCGAGAAAGCAACATGAGCATGCGATTGCTACCCAAGGAACCCATCATGCTTCGCGATACATCCGCGCA
>Ga0307474_10000833_pt1 | contig 22144 bp, 8 predicted proteins | sample atmos_gasesECM1C_2_FD_203312 | JGI IMG/M metagenome (GOLD analysis project Ga0307474, IMG submission 203312) | Hardwood forest soil microbial communities from Morgan-Monroe State Forest, Indiana, United States - atmos_gasesECM1C_05 | ecosystem: Environmental > Terrestrial > Soil > Temperate... | reverse complement strand
GCTCGCGGAATCGGCTGGGAAGCTCTCAAAAATCTCTGGCGTTCGTGTCATTCCGCTGACCCCGCCACCCCTTCCAGGTGGGGGCAACTTCCCGGTCGATTTTGCGATCGTGTCTGCCGCTGAGCCCGAGCAAGTCAGCCAACTCGCCGAGCAGATCGCGCAGAAAGCGATGGCCAGCGGCAAGTTTATCTTTGCCGACACCGACGTGAAATTCGACCAGCCGCAAACTGAGGTCGTGTTTGACCGCGACAAACTGCGCTCGCAAGGCGTAGATCTAAGTCAGGCCGGCCAGGATCTCTCCACCATGCTCGGCGGCAACTACGTTAACCGTTTTAGCATTCAGGGCCGCAGCTACAAGGTGATCCCGCAGGTTTCACGCGCTGAACGGCTGACTCCGGAGCAGCTTTCTCAAATTTACGTGAAGGGTTCCGCGGACAAGCTGGTACCGCTTTCGACTTTCACTACGTTGAAAACCACCACCGAGCCGCGGTCGCTGAACAAATTTCAGCAGCTGAACGCCGTGCGCATCCAGGGAGTAATACCGCCTAACGTGCCGCTCGATCAGGCGCTTACGTTTTTGGAAGACACGGCCAAACAGATCCTGCCGCAAGGCTTCACGGTCGACTACGCGGGTGAATCGCGGCAGTTGCGTGTCGAGGGCAGCAAGTTCCTCGGTACGTTCCTGCTTTCGGCTGTCTTAATTTATCTCGTACTGGCCGCCCAGTTCGAGAGCTTCCGCGATCCCTTCATTATTCTCGCGGGTTCGGTGCCGCTAGCTTTGTCTGGCGCATTGATGTTTTCGTTCTTGGGCTTCACGACGCTCAATATATACAGTCAGGTTGGCCTGATTACTCTGGTCGGTCTGATCGCCAAGAACGGAATTCTGATTGTCGAGTTCGCCAATCATTTGCAGGAAACCGGTCTGAGCAAACTACAGTCCATCATTGGGGCTGCCACCACACGCTTGCGACCGATCCTGATGACGACGGCTGCCACGGTTTGCGGACACTTCCCGCTCGTTCTGGCCAAGGGGCCGGGCGCCGGTGCTCGGAATAGCATCGGTATCATGCTGGTCAGCGGCATGATCATTGGCACGGTCTTCACATTGTTCGTTGTGCCATCGATCTACATGCTGGTTGCGAAAACTCACGTGGCCGTTCGGGATGAAGATGTGGCACTGAGCACGCTCCGCGAACCGGCGGAAGCCACGATGTAGGGGATTACTTTGGCACTTGGCACCAGAGAATAAACCTCAGGCGCTAAAGCGCGAATGATTTTAGCGGACTAAACGGCACGACTGAAGTCGTGCCCTTCCCAAACCTCCGCGAAAACGGCCTTTTTCAGGAAACTGTTTAGCAGCTGAGGTAGCTCTCTTGGTTCGCAAGGGCGCTTTCCTCGGCCTGAGATGTTATGCGTGAACTTCTGCCAGCGGGAGCCGCACCAGAAAACGGGTGTCTCCGGGTGTCGACTCGACCTGAATACTGCCCCTGTGCTTCTTCACAATTCGCTGCACGGTATCGAGGCCGAGCCCCGTTCCTTCTCCAACCGCCTTGGTGGTAAAGAAGGGCTCAAAGATGTGCGACTCGATCTCGGGAGAAATTCCGGGGCCGTTGTCTCCAATTTCCACGACTACACAATCGTCTTCGCGATAAGTTCGCACTCGCAACTCGCCCTTGCCCCCCATGGCGTCAATCGCATTGTCGATCAGGTTGGTCCAGACTTGATTCAGCTCGCTGCCAAAAGAATTCACCAGAAAAGGCACGGGGTTGTACTCGCGCTGTACGACCACTCCGCGTTTGAGTTTGTGGTTCATAATAGTGAGCGTAGTTTCCAGGCTCTTCACGATGTCGACGTTCTGCACCGGGGCCTGGTCCATGTAGGTATATTCTTTGATTGCGTGTACCAGGTCTGAAATTCGCGATGCGCTGCTCTCAATTTCGTTCAAAAGATTCGCAATCTCCACCGATGCGGCGATCCTGATCAAAGCTGCGCGCGCCGTTCCGGCATCCAGGATGGAAAACAACGATTCCAGCATTTCCGGTTTGACATTCTTGTGCGCCAGATCGGCCGCAAGCTGATACAAGTCATTCTGTCCATGACTGCGCAGCAAGGAATCAAGCTGCTCTTCCAGGTCGCTCATAGTCAACGCGTCAGGAGGAGGCTCGTCGCGCTGAATGAAAAAGTTCTCCAGTTTTTCAATTTCCGCCTTTTGCCCCGGCGTCAGATCCCGCCTGCCCAACTCCAGACTCGCATTCCTGATTTTCTTGATGACGTCGCGCAGTTGAGTTGCGGCGCGCTTGGCCGCCGAAGCGGGATTGTTCAGCTCGTGCGCAAGTCCTGCCGATAGCTTTCCGAGACTGACCAGCCGGTCGCGCTGTTGTTCGATCCGCGTAGTTTCGCGGATTCGGTCCGACATAAGGCCCACGAGCCGCTGAGTGAGCTCCGGCATTCTTTGCACGAGAGACGGAAACAGCGAGGACGCGAATCGCAGGGCATGAACGTCGGTCTCAGCTCGCAGGTTTACTTTGAACTCCTTCATCCTCGAGAAGGGAAGCAATCCGGTAACATCTCCGGGGACTATGTTAAAAGTGATAGTTTCTCCCCCAAATACGCCTCGCGCCTGGATATGCCCCGCAAGAACCACAAACATCGCATCCGCCGGAGAGCCTTGGCGACTGTAGATTTCTCCCGCCTTGACATCCAACTCTTGGGATTGACTGATGAACCACTCAATCTGATCGTCTGGCAAGTCCGCGAAGATAGGAAAACGAAGCAGCTCTGATTTGTCGACCATTTAGACTTTGCTCAAGTACTGATGGATGAATTGCACTGCCACAGATCCCTCGCCCACACCCGAAGCCACGCGCTTCACTGAGCCATGCCGTACATCTCCCACCGCGAAAAGACCGGGAACATTGGTCTCGAGTAAGAACGGATCGCGGTCAAGCGTCCATCCCTTGGGGCGTTGGCCGTCATGCATCAGGTCGGGACCGGTCAGCAAGAATCCACGTTCGTCCCGCTCCACCAGGCCCGCCAGCCAATCGGTTCGCGGCATGGCCCCAATAAAGATAAACATGGAAGTTGCCGGCACCCTCTCGGTCGTACCGGTATCCGAGCACAACACCGAAATCTCTTCCAGGTGGGTGTCGCCATGCGCTTCTGCCACGCTTCCGTGCGCCCAAATCTCAATGTTCGGCGTCGCCTTAATCTGATCGATCAAATATTGCGACATGGTGCTCGCGAGGGATTCGCCGCGCACTAGGATGACCACGCGCTTGGCGTAGCGGGCGAAATTCATCGCCGCCTGGCCTGCTGAATTCGCCCCCCCAACCACGTATACGGTTTCACCCTTGCAAGCGATCGCCTCCGTCGCGCCGCCCCCATAGTAGATCCCGGCTCCTTGCAACCGGTCGACGCCAGTCGCTTCCAGCCGCCGCCATTGCACTCCGCTTGCAATCATCAGTGCGTGGCAGGAGATCTCGTTTCCGTCGGCCAGTTTGATGATCCGGTACGATCCCTCTGTGCGCGCGGCGACTGCTTCTTGCGGCGATAGGATTTCCACGCCAAACCTTTGCGCCTGCACCACTGCCCGGCGCGCCAAGTCACCGCCGCTCAGCCCCATGGGAAATCCCAGATAGTTCTCAATCCGCGAACTCATTCCCGCCTGGCCGCCCGGCGCTTCCCGCTCAATGATCACCGTATGCAAACCTTCAGACGCGCCGTATACGGCAGCCGCCAGCCCCGCCGGGCCTCCGCCGACGATTGCCAGGTCGTAAAAGTCGGTTTGCGCCCTGGTTCGCAAGCCCACCTTCTGTGCAACTTCCGCGGGCAAACTCTCCAACAATTTCGTTCCATCTGGAAAAAGCACTACCGGGAGCTGCGTCGCCTCCGGGCCCAAAGCCTCCACCAAGCGCTTGGTCTCAGGGTCATTCGCGGATGCTTCCACATCGACCCACTGATAGGGAACGTGGTTCCGTGCCAGAAAGTCGCGCAACTCGTAGGAGCGCGGCGACCAGCGCGTCCCCAGTACTCGGATCCCCTCGAACGCCGGACGATAGGAAGCTTGCCAGTCGTCGAGCAAGTCATCCAACTGCGGATACAAGTGTTCCGTTGGAGGGTCCCAAGGCTTCAGAAAAAAATAATTGATATTGGCCTGATTGATCGCGCTTATCGCAGCATTGGTGTCGGCGTAGGCTGTCAGCAACGCGCGTTTGGCGCCAGGGAAGATTCGCATTCCCTCCTGCAGAAATTCAACCCCGTCCATGCCGGGCATACGTTGATCCGCCAGGAGCAGCGCCACCGTGTCGTTGCGGACCTTCAGTTGTTTCAAAAGGTCGAGTGCCCGTGCCGGAGAATCGCTTCCGATTACGCGGTACGCAGCGCCGTACTGCGATCGGAGATCGCGTTCAATCGTCCGCAACACGTCGGAGTCATCATCGACGCTCAGGAGTATTGGTTTCGCCATAATCCGATGTTCTGAGCCTGAAGTTTGCTAGCCCGAAGTCCCTTAATGAAGTACCGTAATATGGTTTCGCGCGAGTCGCTTGTGCTTTTGGACTTAGATGTTCGTTCGTTTTGGAAGGTCGCGTTTTATCTGCATTCGATTGAAAAGAGATCATAAACTGAGAGCCAGCGAATGGCGTATTAATTGATGTTGACTGGATCGTTTGCGAACAAGATGGAATCAAAGCTAGTATTTGCCACAACGCTAGGAGCAATGGATGTTTGAGAGCATTCTCTGCCAGGTAACTGAATACGATCCCGTTGTGCTTGAGTCGCTCATTGAACTCGCAGTGGAAATTGCGCGCGAGGGGCGCGAGGGAAGACGCGTCGGCACGCTGTTCATGCTGGGCGACGAGGCCAGTGTGCTCTCCCGCTCCCGGCCATTGATTTTGGACCCGTTGTCCGAGCATCCCGACTCATCGCGTCATATCAGCCATCTCAACCTTCGAGGCACAGTCAAGGAACTGGCGCAACTGGATGGCGGTTTCGTTGTAAGTCATGCCGGAATCGTTCTTTCGGCCTGCCGCTACTTCGACGCGGCGGCCGCTGAAGTGGCCGTTCCCTTGGGCCTTGGCAGCCGTCACATCGCTGCTGCCAACATGAGCGCGGTCACCAAAGCGGTGGGCATCGTAGTCTCCGAGAGTTCCGTTGTGAGACTTTTCTGTCACGGTCACTTGGTCGCCGAGATCATTCCAGAACTCTGGATGATGGAGCATGCCGGACACCTTCGGGGCAAAGTCAAGACGGAGCGTGTTGGCGAGTTGACTGTGCTGACTCCGACGCTGGGATAACCCGGCGCTAATTCCCAGTGCCCGAATTATCGAGGTTTCTGGCCAAATTCCCCCCATGGCCCCAGTGGGCTACAGTAAAGACCCTAGGGAATCATTCGACCTTTTTCGTCATACTACCTCGTGTTCAGGCGTTTACAATCGGTGCGATTTAGTGCCGCATTGTCCCTTACTTTTTCACAAAATTCTGATGCACCATGAGATAGATATCGGCATGGTGGCGTATTTTCGGCTTGAGTTGGCTTGAGGACGACGGGCAATCCACAGGGCCTTCGTAAGCTTGGGGAGAGAAATATGAAGAGAGGCAGCCAACCTCCGGCGCTTCTTGTCGGCGAGCAGGCGCAGGACGAATCTTCTAAGAATCAAACAAATAACAAGAAAAACGGGAACTCGCCGGCTGGTATCGAGGCAACTGCGGCCGATCTCGGCGTGATCCTGTCGAGCCTGCAGACGATGCGCGAAGGCGACTTCTCAGTGCGCCTACCTGTCTCCTGGACGGGACTGGCGGGGAAAATTGCCGACACTTTTAACGCCATCGCCGGCGCCAACCAGCAAATTGCTCAGGAGCTAAAACGCGTTGGGCAGGTGGTCGGCAAGGAAGGCAGGACCCGCGAGCGCACGCGCTTTCATGAATCCAGAGGGGCCTGGGGCGCGATGGAAGTCTCCATCAATACGCTAGTCGAAGATTTGCTCCGCCCCACAGAAGGGGTAACGCGCGCGATCGCTGCTGTGGCCCAGGGCAATCTCACGCAAACGGTTCGCCTGGATGTCGATGGAAGACCGCTGGAAGGCGAGTTCCTTCGCTCCGCCAACATTGTCAACACCATGATTCAGCAGCTCGGCATTTTCACCGCCGAAGTAACCCGAGTCGCCCGCGAAGTGGGTACGGATGGAAAACTCGGCGGTCAGGCGCAGGTTCCCGGCGTAGCCGGCACCTGGAAAGATCTCACGGACTCTGTGAACTCGATGGCCAGTAACCTCACGGGCCAAGTGCGTAACATCGCCGAGGTGGCTACTGCAGTGGCCAGCGGCGATCTCTCCCGCAAAATCACGGTCGATGTGCGCGGCGAAATTCTTCAGCTGAAGGAAGCCATCAACACCATGGTGGACCAGCTCCGCTCCTTCGCTTCCGAAGTGACGCGCGTGGCGCGTGAAGTCGGCACGGACGGAAAGCTTGGCGGTCAGGCCGTTGTAGTTGGCGTGGCCGGCACGTGGAAGGATCTTACGGACTCTGTGAACGCGATGGCCGGAAACTTGACGGCCCAGGTGCGAAATATCGCCGAAGTGACTACAGCCGTGGCCCGCGGCGATTTGTCGCGCAAAATTACCGTCGATGTGAAAGGCGAAATTCTCGAACTCAAAGACACCATCAACACGATGGTCGATCAGTTGAACGCGTTCGCCGGCGAAGTGACGCGCGTGGCCCGCGAAGTGGGTACGGAAGGCAAGCTTGGCGGACAGGCGCAGGTACCCGGAGTCGGCGGTACCTGGAAAGATCTCACCGATAACGTCAACTTCATGGCCAGCAACCTCACCGGCCAGGTGCGAAACATTGCTGAAGTGGCGACCGCTATTGCCAATGGGGATCTCTCCCGCAAAATTACTGTAGACGTTCGCGGTGAGATTTTGCAGCTCAAAGAAACGCTGAACACCATGGTGGACCAGCTCAACCGCTTTGCTGGCGAAGTGACTCGTGTGGCCCGCGAAGTGGGCACTGAGGGCCGTTTGGGCGGTCAGGCCAACGTCCCCGGTGTTGCTGGAACCTGGAAGGATCTTACCGACTCGGTCAATTCCATGGGCGGAAACCTGACCGGCCAGGTCCGCAACATCGCTGAAGTTACAACGGCCGTGGCCCGCGGCGATTTATCGCGCAAGATAACCGTCGATGTGAAAGGTGAAATTCTCGAACTGAAAAACACCATCAACACCATGGTGGATCAGCTCAACGGATTCGCTGGTGAAGTCACGCGCGTGGCCCGCGAGGTCGGTACGGAAGGGAAGCTGGGAGGCCAGGCGCAGGTCCCGGGCGTCGCCGGAACCTGGAAGGATCTCACCGATAACGTCAATTTCATGGCCAGCAATTTAACCGGCCAGGTGCGAAACATCGCGGAAGTGGCGACGGCCGTGGCCCGTGGCGATTTGTCGCGCAAAATTACGGTCGACGTGAAGGGCGAAATTCTCGAACTGAAGGACACACTCAACACGATGGTGGATCAGCTTCGCGCATTCGCTTCGGAAGTGACGCGCGTCGCTCGTGAAGTGGGTACAGATGGCAAGCTCGGCGGCCAGGCACAGGTAGGCGGGGTTGCCGGAACCTGGAAGGATCTTACGGATTCCGTGAATTCCATGGCCAGTAACTTGACCGGCCAGGTGCGAAATATTGCCGAAGTGGCAACGGCTATTGCCAACGGCGACTTGTCGAAGAAAATTACAGTGAACGTCAGCGGCGAAATCCTGCTGCTCAAAGAAACCATCAACACGATGGTGGATCAACTCAACGCGTTCGCGGGCGAGGTAACGCGCGTGGCGCGCGAAGTGGGTACCGAGGGCCGTCTCGGAGGGCAAGCCAACGTGCCAGGTGTCGGTGGTACGTGGAAGGATCTCACGGACAACGTGAACTTCATGGCAGGAAACCTCACGGGGCAGGTCCGCAACATCGCCGAGGTGACCACGGCTGTGGCTCGCGGCGATTTGTCCCGCAAAATCACGGTTGACGTGAAGGGAGAAATTCTCGAACTGAAGAACACCATTAACACCATGGTGGATCAACTCAATGCCTTTGCCGGCGAAGTAACGCGTGTCGCTCGTGAGGTGGGCACCGACGGCAAGCTCGGCGGACAGGCGCAGGTCCCGGGCGTCGCCGGCACCTGGAAAGATCTTACCGACAATGTGAACTTCATGGCCAGCAACCTTACCGGCCAGGTGCGAAACATCGCCGAAGTAGCGACGGCTATTGCGAACGGCGATCTGTCGAAGAAAATCACGGTAGATGTCCGGGGCGAAATCTTACAGCTGAAAGAAACGCTGAACACGATGGTGGAGCAATTACGCTCATTCGCCGCCGAAGTCACGCGCGTAGCCCGCGAAGTCGGCAGCGAAGGCCGATTGGGCGGACAGGCAAACGTCTCCGGTGTCGCCGGAACCTGGAAAGATCTTACCGACTCGGTGAACGCCATGGCGGGCAACCTTACCGGCCAGGTGCGAAACATCGCCGAAGTAACCACCGCAGTGGCCCGCGGCGATCTGTCGCGCAAAATCACGGTGGACGTGAAAGGCGAAATTCTCGAACTCAAGAACACGATTAATACGATGGTCGATCAGCTCAACGCTTTCGCCGCGGAAGTTACTCGCGTAGCTCGCGAGGTCGGAACCGAAGGCAAGTTGGGTGGACAGGCGCAGGTTCCGGGTGTCGCGGGAACGTGGAAGGATCTCACCGACAACGTCAACGTGATGGCCGCTAACCTTACGGAACAAGTGCGCGGCATCGTCAAAGTAGTGACGGCCGTCGCCAACGGTGAGTTGACTCAAAAGTTAATCGTCAACGCAAAAGGCGAAGTGGCAGCGTTGGCGGAGACGATCAACAACATGACCGGCACACTGGCCACCTTCGCCGATCAGGTGACGACCGTTGCTCGCGAGGTCGGTGTCGAAGGGCGACTGGGCGGACAAGCCAATGTGCCCGGAGCTTCCGGAACGTGGAAAGACCTGACGGGCAACGTCAATCTGCTGGCCGACAATTTAACCAACCAGGTGCGCGCTATCGCCGAGGTGGCCACCGCCGTTACCAAGGGCGACCTCACGCGGTCGATTCAAGTCGAGGCGAGCGGCGAAGTGGCAGAACTCAAAGACAATATCAACACCATGATCGATAACCTCCGGCTCACAACCGATCGCAACACCGAGCAGGACTGGCTCAAGACGAACCTGGCCCGTTTCACCGGAATGTTGCAGGGGCAACGAGATCTCACGACTGTGGGGCGGATGTTGCTTTCGGAGCTGACGCCGCTGGTCAACGCTCAACAGGGCGTGATTTATCAAATGGGAGGGGAGGAATCGGCGGAGATGGTTCTGCTTTCCGCTTTTGCCGGCGACGGCGAGGACGGACATCTTCGCCGGCTGAAGATGGGCGAGGGATTGGTAGGCCAGTGCGCTGTGGAAAAGCGGCGCATGCTGATCTCGGAATTGCCGACCAATACCATTTCCATCCGCTCGGGTTTGTTCGAGGCCGTTCCGCGAAACGTGATCGTACTGCCGGTGCTCTTCGAGGATCGGGTCAAGGCGGTCATCGAGCTGGCATCTCTAAGCAGCTTCACCACGTCGCATCTGGCATTTCTGGAACAACTGACTGCCAGCATCGGCATTGTGCTCAACAGCATTGAAGCCACTATGCAGACGGAAGGTCTGCTGAAGCAGTCGCAGCAATTGGCAACCGAGCTGCAGATGCAACAGAAAGAACTGCAGCAGACCAACGAACAGCTGGCGCAGAAAGCACAGCAGCTTGCCGAACAGAACGTCGAAGTTGAACGCAAGAATCAGGAAATTGAGCAAGCCCGCCGAGCTCTGGAAGAAAAAGCCAAGGAACTGGCGCTGACTTCTAAATACAAGTCTGAGTTCCTTGCCAATATGTCTCACGAGTTGCGCACGCCCCTGAACAGTATTCTGGTGCTCGGGCAGCAACTGAGCGATAACCCCGACGGCAACCTGACGCCGAAGCAGGTCGAATTCTCGCGCACTATTCATGGCGCCGGAACCGATCTACTCAACTTGATCACAGACATTCTCGATCTTTCGAAGATTGAATCGGGAACGGTGTCGGTGGAGGCGGAGGAAGTATTCTTCGCTAGCCTGCTCGACGCCGTGGAACGTCCGTTCAGGCATGAAGCTGAGAATCGGCACCTCAATTTCGAAGTGGAGACTGATCCACAGCTTACGCGGAGCGTAGTGACCGACTCGAAGCGGCTGCAGCAGGTATTGAAGAACCTGCTATCCAACGCATTCAAGTTCACGGAGAGTGGAGGCGTCCGCTTGACCGTGTCACCGGTAAAAAGCGGTTGGACGGAGGATCATCCAGTTCTGGGGAAGGCCGAATCCGTTGTGGCCTTTGAGGTTTCCGACACCGGCATTGGCATTCCGTTCGAAAAACAGCGCATCATTTTCGAGGCCTTCCAACAGGCAGACGCCGGCACCAGCCGCAAGTACGGCGGAACCGGCCTGGGCCTGGCGATCAGCCGCGAGCTGGCCAGCCTGCTGGGAGGAGAAATTCAACTCAGGAGCGCGCCGGGCCGGGGCAGCACCTTCACTCTCTATTTACCGCAAATCTACGTGGGACCATCTACTTCGGTCGCTGCCGTGGGAGACAGAAGGTTTCCCTCGTCGGCTTTGCCGGTACAGTTGTCGGTCGCGGCCGCTGCGGAGCATGCCGCTGAGAGGATTGCGGACGACCGTGGCAATCTGCAACCTGACGATGCAATTTTGCTCATTGTCGAAGACGATCTGCACTACGCGCGCGTGATGTGCGATCTATCGCGGGACAAGGGTTTCAAGGTGCTCATCGCCAATCGCGGCGCCGAAGCCTTGGCGCTAGCGCAGGAGTACCATCCAACGGCAGTGTCACTGGATGTTTTCCTGCCTGACATGCTCGGTTGGACGGTTCTGAATCATTTGAAACAGGAGCCGTCCACCCGGCACATTCCGGTGCAGATGCTGACTCTCGATGAAGATCGGCACCATGGGCTGGCTCGCGGGGCATTTGCGTTTGTCACCAAACCCACTACGCCGGAAGGACTGGAGACGGCACTGAGCCGAATCAAGGAATATGCCGCTCCCCGACGGAAACGCCTGCTGGTCGTGGAGGACGATCCCGCCGAGCAGCTCAGCATCAAGGAGTTGCTGGGTTACGACGACATTGATGTGACCGTGGTTTCCACTGGTGCTGAGGCTGTGGCGGCGGTCAATAAAGACAGTTTCGATTGCGTGGTGCTCGATCTTCGATTGCCGGATATAACGGGCTTCGAAGTGCTGGAAAAGTTCCGAGATAGGCCGGCGCTAAGTGATTTACCCGTCATCGTCTTCACCGGTAAGGAACTTTCGCCGGAGGAAGATGCCCGTCTGCATTCGCTGGCGCGCAGCGTTGTAGTAAAGGGTGTCGAGTCGCCGGAACGTCTGCTGGACGAAACTGCGCTGTTCCTGCATCGCGTTGTCACCGATCTCCCGCCCGAGAAACAGCGCATGCTCGACAGGTTGCATCGCTCTGACGACGCTCTAGTGGGCAAGAAAGTGCTGGTCGTGGATGATGACGTCCGCAACATTTTTGCTCTGAGCAGTGTTTTAGAACGCAGGGGAATGACAGTGATCACTGCTGGGACAGGGCGGGAAGCGATTGCCAAACTGGAATCCACCGCTGACGTCGCGATCGTGCTCATGGACATCATGATGCCCGAGATGGACGGTTATCAAACCATGCAGGTGATTCGGCAGAACGCCCAGTTCGGACGGTTGCCGATCATTGCTCTCACCGCAAAAGCGATGAAGGGTGACCGGGAGAAATGTCTGGAGGCCGGAGCGTCGGAATATTTGGCGAAGCCGGTCAATACCGAGCAATTGCTGTCGTCGTTGCGCATGTGGTTGCACAGATAACTCTTTTTCAGACGGTCTTGCTATCTGGGTTGTGGAGTGAATGATGGATGAGAAGGTCAACATCCTGATGGTGGATGACCAGCCGGCCAAGCTGCTCAGTTACGAGGTGATGCTCGGTCCGCTGGGCGAGAACCTGATCAAAGCGAATTCCGCCAAACAAGCCCTGGAGATTCTCCTTCACACTGAGATAGCCGTGGTATTGATGGACGTAAGCATGCCGGAACTGGACGGCTTTCAACTGGCGTCCATGATTCGACAGCATCCTCGGTTTCAGCGCACCGCCATCATCTTTGTCTCAGCCGTACATCTGACGGACCTGGACCAGCTCAAGGGATACGAGCACGGAGCGGTAGATTACGTTTCGGTTCCGGCCGTGCAGGAAGTCCTGCGCGCCAAAGTCAGGGTCTTTGCCGAGTTGTATCGCACAACGCGGCAACTCGAATCGCTGAATCGCGAGTTAGAGCAGCGCGTTCTGGAACGCACGGACGAGCTAGCCAGCAAAGCGGAGCTGCTGCAGCGCCTTAACACGGAGCTGACACGGAAGAACCAGGAGCTGGATGCCATCCTGCACACGGCTCCGGACATCATTTTCAGCCGGCAAGCGGACGGCTCCCGAGATTACGTCAGCGACCGATTTTATGAGTACACCGGCGCTTCAACAGGCTCAGCGAACGGATTCGGTTGGCTGGACTATGTGCATCCTGAAGACAAAGACCAGGCAATGGAGGAGTGGATGCGTTGCGTTCAATCCGGGGCAAACTATCAAGCGGAGTACAGACTCCGGTCGACGAGCGGGACTTATAAATGGTTCCGGGCTCGCGCGGTTCCGATCCACGACGACAAGGGAGAGATCGTGAAGTGGTATGGAACCTGCTCAGATATTCACGACAGCAAAGTGTTGGAACAGTCCATCCGCGACAACGCCACAGAGCTCGAAAAGCTAGTGGACCGCAGAACGGACGAACTGCGACGCCTTTCGATCCGTCTGATGACTGCGCAAGATCAGGAACGGCGGCGAATAGCCCGGGATTTGCATGACGGCCTGGGACAGGAGCTGGCGGTGGCCAAGATCTTGTTGGACAGAATGGCTCAGGAGGTGCCCTCCCCGCGCGCGCACGAAACCTCGGCCCAGGCCAGCAACATAGTCGAACGGGCAATTCAAGAGGTTCGAACCATGTCTCACCTTTTGCATCCTCCACTACTGGATGAGGTCGGCTTGGTATCCGCGCTGATGTGGTATGTGGAAGGCTTGACGAAGCGCAGCGGCATCAAGACTTTTCTGGATGTCCGTCCCACCGAGTTTCCCAGGCCGGCGGCGGAGGTAGAAACCGCAATTTTCCGGATCATTCAAGAGGCGCTCACCAATGTCTTCCGGCATTCCGAAGCGCACAAGGTATGGATTAGTTTGGCCCAAAGCAATGGAACGATCTCAGTCGCAGTGCGAGACGATGGTAAAGGAATCGACACGGACATTGCGGCGCTGCGTCCCGAAAGCGTCGGCATTGGGCTGGGCGGCATGAAACAGCGGGCACGAGAATTAGGGGGCGAGTTGCGGCTGACGAACACCGCGCCGGGCACGCTCTTGGAACTCACCATCCCCTCCGGTTCAGTGTCCCGCCAAGCAAAAGCGGCCTCGGACACGCGTGGAGTAACCGCTGAGCCGATTCGCCAGGCTTCTAGGGAATGATCATCGAGCGAGAATCGCGAAAACTTCATCGCACCTCGAATTACAATAAGGCACGTTCTTAAAACAGCGCGGCATTCCGCTCCGCGCGAAGCTGACTCTGTTTCTGACCCGAATACCTGGAGAGTGCAATGCCGCGACGCTATACGATTCGGTTAGCGCTTCTGATCAACAGCGTTTTCCTTCTAAGTGCCGGGGCACAAACCGCAGACAAGCCTGATTTGAGCAAGCAGCCAACTCTCTACGTTGTCGGTTACGCCCATCTCGACACCGAGTGGCGGTGGGAATATCCCCAGGTCATCGACGAGTACCTTCGCAAGACCATGCAGGATAACTTCACACTCCTCGACAAATATCCTCATTACATTTTTAATTTTAGCGGCGCCAACCGTTACCGCTTGATGAAGGAATATTTCCCCGCCGATTTTGCCCGGCTGAAAAAATACGTGGATGAAGGACGCTGGTTTCCAGCGGGCTCCTCCATGGAAGAAGGCGACGTGAACGCCCCGAGCGCCGAGGGGATCATTCGGCAAGTGCTCTATGGAAACAACTGGTTCCGCAAAGAACTGGGCAAAGCCAGTGCGGAATATATGTTGCCTGACTGCTTCGGATTTCCCTCATCGCTGCCTGCAGTCTTGGCGCACTCCGGCGTGAAGGGATTCTCCACGCAAAAACTGGTTTGGGGTTCGTCCGCCCCGGGCGGAGGCCCGGAATCACTGGAGAAAACGCCGGAAGGCACGCCATTCAATGTTGGCATGTGGGTCGGACCGGATGGCGAGAGCGTACTGGCTGGGCTTAACCCGGGTGCTTACGATGGCGGTATCGACACCGATCTGAGCAAGCCACTCCCTCCTTTGCCACCGAACCCGCATCGCGAGGACGTTGGAAAGAAACTGCAGTCCCTGGAACAGAAACTACAGCAAGCCGAGCAGAGCGGGCAGGCTTCGGATGAAAAGGAGATTCAGGAAGTTTACAAATTGCGCGATCAGCAGAAGTCGTTCGCCAGAAGTGAGCGAGAGCGGGAACTAAATCGTCATCAGGGCGACTGGGCGGCGCGAGTCGAGCAGAACGGTACGATCAGCGGCGTCTTCACCGACTACCACTATTACGGCACCGGCGATATTGGTGGCGCTCCCAACGAAGAATCTGTAAAGAATCTGGAAGCCATCGTCAGCAAAGGAATGGCCAGTTTGCCTCCGCCAGGTCAGGTTTTACGCGAAGGGAAACCGCACACGGAATGGCAACCTGCAAGAGTCGGCGATGGCCCGGTACACGTCGTTTCGGCGAACGCCGAGCAGATGTTCCTCGACATCACACCTGCCCAGGCAGCCGATCTTCCGCGCTACACGGGCGAAATGGAACTCACCAATCATTCCGCGGGCTCGCTGACATCGCAGGCATATCAGAAGCGTTGGATCAGGAAAGAAGAATTGTTAGCGGACGCAGCTGAAAAAGCTTCAGTCGTCGCCGAGTGGCTGGGGGCGCGGCCATATCCGTTGCAACGCCTGAACGATGCCTGGACTCTGGCGATGGGCGGGCACTTCCACGACATCGCCGCCGGAACCGCGACTCCCAAGTCTTATGAATTTGCGTGGAACGATGATTTGATCGCGATGAACCAGTTTGCCGGTGTGTTCAACAACGCGACCGAAGGTGTGAGCGAGGCACTGAACACCGAAACGAAGGGCGTGCCTATAGTGGTTTTCAACCCCTTGAATATCGAGCGGGAGGACATCGTTGAGGCGCAGGTTAATTTTCATGGCGGGATGCCAAGTGCAGTGTCCGTGACCAATTCTGACGGAAAAGAAGTTGCCTCCCAGATTTCAAACGGCAAGGTGATCTTCGCAGCCAAGGTTCCCTCGGTTGGTTATGCGGTTTATGACATCCAAGCCGCCGAGAGAAATATCGTCGGATCGTCCCTCCGCGTTTCGCGGGATGAACTCGAAAATCAGTACTACCGCGTGAAACTGAATGCCGATGGCGACGTTGCCAGCATTTTCGACAAGTCGATCAGTAAAGAGTTGCTGGCCGCCCCGGCCCGCCTCGCGATCTCTTATGACAATCCCGAGCACTGGCCAGCCTGGAACATGGACTGGGATCAGGAGCAGGCCGCTCCAAAATCTTATGTCGGCGGTGCAGCGAAAATCCGCGTGGTGGAAAACGGTCCTGCGCGAGTAGCGGTGGAAGTTTCGCGCGAGACGGCGGGATCACGCTTTGTTCAGACGATTCGTCTTTCGGCCGGCGATGCGGGAAAACGAATTGAATTCGCAACTGTGATCGACTGGAACACCAAAGAGTCGAATCTGAAGGCAACTTTTCCTCTGACCGCCGCCAACCAGATGGCCACCTACAACTGGGACATTGGGACAATCCAGCGGCCCACCGCGGAGCCAAAAAAATTTGAAGTCCCATCGCACCAGTGGATCGACCTCACCGACATGACCGGTGAGTTCGGCGCGACGATCTTAACCGACTGCAAAAATGGATCGGATAAACCAAACGACCACACCATCCGCCTCACTCTGATCCGCACTCCCGGTACTCGCGGAGGATACGCTGATCAAGGGACGCAGGACATCGGACATCACGAATTTGTGTACGGATTCGCAGGACATGCGGCCGGCTGGCGCGAATCTCAGACGGACTGGCAAGCGCAACGGCTGAACGATCCACTGGTTGGGTTCGTCGATTCAAAGCACGCCGGCGTCCTGGGACGGCAGTTTTCCTGGCTGAAAATCAGCAGTCCGCGAATTCGAGTGCTGGCCCTCAAGAAGGCTGAGCAGGGCGATGAAATTATCCTGCGCCTCGTGGAACTCGACGGCAAGCCACAACCGAATGTGCAGATATCGTTCTTGACACCAATCACTGCAGCGCGCGAAGTGAATGGACAGGAACAGCCGCTAGGCGCGGCGACTCTGGATGCCGGCGCGCTCGTGACTTCGTTTCATGCCTATCAGCCGCGCACCTTCGCCGTCCGCCTTGCCGCCCCACAAACCACAAGCGCGGCAGTGCATTCCATGCCTGTGGCACTGCAGTATGATCTTGCGACTGCCAGCAACGATGGCACACCCTCATCCGGTGGCTTCGATGGCGAAGGCAATGCACTTCCGGCTGAGATGTTGCCCTCTCAGCTCACATTCAACGATGTAAAGTTTCAACTTGCACCGGCGAAAACAGGCGCGCCCAACGCTGTTGTGGCAAAGGGACAGACGATTAATCTGCCAGCCGGCCGGTTTAACCGCGCATATGTAATTGCAGCTTCGGCAAAAGGCGACCAAAAAGCCACATTCACGGTAGGCGACAGGAAAGTCGATCTGAATATTCAGGACTGGGGTGGATTCATCGGACAGTGGGATGACCGCCACTGGAGTTCGCGCGATACTTCAAACGACGACTACGGTCAGATGACTGGCCTCACCCCGGCCTACATCAAGCGCGCCGACCTGGCGTGGTACTGCTCGCATCACCATAACGCCGCGGGCAGGAATGTCTCCTATCGCTACTCCTATCTCTTCGCCTATCCGCTCGACTTGCCTGCTGGAACTCGAACTCTTACCCTTCCGACCAACGACAAAGTTCGTATTTTCGCGATCTCGGTGGCAGACGAAATTTCCACCGTCGAGCCGGTGCAACCGCTGTACGACCTGTTGCCGTCGCGCGCCGCGGGCGACTGACGCTCGCACTGGCCCTCGGCTGAATTATCGCCGAGACTTGCGAGCGCGTCTCCGATGAGGGCGTCCTTCCTCGGGAGTCCAGACTGCATGGCAGAGCGCGCAGTCTGGCGCTAACTCTTCTCCAGCCAAATTCCCTGCTAACAGGGAAAATAACAGGAAATTTGCGAAATCTTGACCCAAAAAATCGCACTCCTATTCTCTAAACTGCAGATTCTGCGAGAGAAGCGAGGTATGAGGCGTAAATCGGAACAGGGAATTAACAGGGACGTATCGGGGAATTTAATTCCCGATCAGGGATCTATTCCGGGAGGGATTTACTCCGTTGCGACCAGACTGGAGGCAAGCCAAAATGCTCACGCTGCTCCGGCCAGCCCAGCGGAACGTGCTCACACAGTTTGGCAAAGTTCAGTTCGTGAGGCTGCCGCCCTTCCAGAATCGATTCGATGATGTCCGGCGCGAGGAATGCGGGGATCTCGTATCGACTGCGTCTCCTTGAACCACCTTTTCATACCAGCCGCAGGCTCGGGCGATGGCCTTTATCAATGAACACTTGGGATGTCACAATCGGAACAGGGGTCGCCACCGACTCAATGATGCTGGACCGCAGCTCGATAGATGGCGCAGCTGTCTTGCTTTGCCGCTCAGTTGACCAGCGGCAGACCAATTTTTGCGAGCAGTTGCCTGAAGGCCGGATCGCCGCGAAGGCTGATGAAACCCTGGTCATCGAAAAGATTCAGCACGACCTCGTCATGCGACTGGACACAAATAGCCAGATACCTGATCGCTTCGCGCTTGTTGCCGAGTCGAGCCTCGGTCTGCGCCACATAATACGGCGACAACTTCCCCTGTTCATACATCTTTTTCTGTTCCGAAAGCTGTGCTGCGAACAAGCCGTGCTCGCCACTCTTTGCAAAGCCATTCGCCGCCGCCTCAGCCACCGATGATTGCGCCGCGTCGTGGGTCAGCATGGCATCTTTCTTCAACTCCACAATGTAGTTGGGATAATCGCCAGTTTCGAAATAAGCCAATCTTAGGTAGACGTGAGGCGAAATGAAATCTGGTTCGGCCGCCTCAAGTTGTTTCAATAATTGCAGCGCCTGTTCGTGACGCGCCGCGGCCCATAGCAATTCTCCCTTGTCGGCAAGGATTGACGAAGAGTCCGGAGCTAACTCCCGCGCCAGGTCAATCTCAGTCAGGGCCTCGTCATGGCGTAACAAGGCATGCAGAAACGTCGCATACCAGTGGTGGGCTTTCACGTTATTTGGGTCGAGTTCGATCGCCCGGCGAAATTCCTTTTCCGCGTCTGCCGCGTCCCACATCCCCCAAAAAGTCACAAAGCCGAGGGAAGCGTGCGCCTCGGAAGACCGAGAGTCCAACTCTACCGCTTTCTTCGCAGCCGCAAACGCTTTGAAGTAAGCCTCGTTCCCTGGCATAGCCGAAAACTCCCGCAGTAGGTTGTAGGAGTCCGCCAGCCCAACGTAGGCATCGGAATAGTTCGGATCGTGCGCAATGGCTTGAGTGAAGGCTTCCAAAGCTTGATTTAGGCTCTCGGGCGTGCGCTTGTTCCAGTAGAACCGGCCTTTCAGGTAAGCCTCTTCGGCCTCGCGATTGGCGGCTTGATGAAGGGTTCGCCCGCTCAGGACACCGGATTTCGCGCTCGCTTTGACGTCGCGATTGCCATGACGGAAGATCCACACCGTGTAAAGCAGCGCCAGCACCGGAAGTGCGAAAACTATCTTCTGCCACGGAAAGGCCTTCGTCGATGGCGCTGCTGGAGGTACTCGTTTTTCCAGCGAATGGTCTTCCTGCTGAGCATGTTCCCTCGATTCAGCCAGAACCGGTTCCACCCGTTGAAAAGGCCCGATCCAACGATAGCCGCGGCGTTCCACGGTCTCAATAAACATTGGATTGTCGGCCGAGTCCCGCAAGGCGTCGCGCAGGCGCATGACGGCGCTGCTGATCCCTTGCTCAAAATCCACAAAGATATCTGCCGGCCAGAGTGCCTGACGAAACTCCTCGCGTGTGATCACTTCCCCGGGACGCGTGAGCAACAGCGTAAGCGCTCGAAACGGCAGATCCTGAAGACGGAGCTTGATCCCGTTTCGCCGAAGTTCGCGGGCGTGCAGGTCGGCTTCGAACACGCCGAAGCGAACCAGAGCCGGAGACGCTTGTGCAGAGCCCATAGATAGATCCCTTGGAGTAAGGGTTAGTTTACAGGGAATATTTCCCCCAGAAAATGGCACCTTCAGGCTTGCTTCGAGGCCCATTGGTCAGGCAACACGTCCACGTAACTACTTGCGCATACAAGCCTTATTTCGCCAGACACGCGCCAGCAACCCGCTATCTCCAGACCATTGACCGATACGCCCTTTTCCGGCGACAGTCGCCAAAGCGCCAAGGTGTATCCCCCCGACGAAGGCCCGAACGCTATTCACTCTCAGGAGACAAACAATGAAGTCGAATTACTATCCAGGTAATCCCTCGGGCATGATGGCAATTTTCCTCACCATGCTCGCGGTTGTGGTAATGTTCGCCGGGGCCGCTACTCCCGCTCAGGCCCAAACTCCCACCACCTTGCACGGCTTCCTAGATGTTCCGACTGACGCCTGCCAGACCGAAGGCAACATCGTGCAGGGCCGTGACGGCAATATGTACGGGCTGGGGTTGTATTGTGGGACCAACAACACCGGCGCAATGTATAAGATTTCGCCGACCGGAACCGAAAGCGTCGTTTTCAGCTTTCCATCGAATTGGAGTTTCTGCTTCTCGGGGCTGACACTGGGCAGCGATGGAAATTTCTACGGAACTTGCTTCTCCACTCCGGGCGGCAATGGCGGCATTTTCCAGTTGACGCCAGCCGGAGCGTTTACGGATAAGCATGACTTCAGCGGGGCGAATGGCGACACCGAGCCACTGTACCCGCCGATCCAAGCCTCAGATGGCAACTACTATGGCACGACCGGATATTATCCGTACAGCTGTGGAAATATTTACAAGCTGACCGCCGCGGGAGTGTACACCAATCTGCACACATTTTCCGGCAGCGACTGCGGACCCGCTTCGAGCTTGATCCAGGCCAGCGATGGCAATCTTTACGGCACGCTTTATAACTGTTCCAACGGCATTCTCGGGTGCGTCTACAAGATCAGCACGGCCGGCATTTTAACGGAAGTTTACGACTTCTCGGCTTCCTCCGGATACAACCCATGCACCGGCGTCATTCAGGGTAAGAATGGAAAGCTGTATGGAGCCACAAACACCGGAGCGGCCAATAACTTCGGGGCCATCTACGCGCTGACTACCACCGGTGTTTTTACCGATCTGCACGATTTCGTCCAAACGACCGATGCCTCGTGTGTTGACAATGCGGGCCGGACGAACGTGAATCTGCTGCAAGTGACCGACGGAAGCTTCTACGGCGTAAACGGGGCTTACGGGCCTACCGGCGAGGGCAGCATCTACAAACTGACTCCAGCCAACGTGTTCACAGCCTTCCTGCTCCCGACGAATCCAGCGGTTGACGGGGCAGCACCTTTGGCTACGATGATTCAGCATACGAACGGGCTGGCATATGGAACCACCCCGGTGGGCGGGCAGGGGGCCGCGACCGTAGGCACGTTCTTCAGCGTGGCAACGGGCGATGCAGCGTTTGTGAATCTGGAGCCCACGCAAAAGACAGAGCTAGTGGGCGCACACGTCGGCATGTTCGGGCAGGGCTTTAGCAGTGCCTCAGTGGTAAAGTTCGGCGGAGTGGCCTCTACCTCGGTGACGCGCTCGGGCAGCACCTATCTGACGGCTGTAGTTCCTGTAGGAGCGCATACGGGAACAGTCACAGTGACCACGGGTGCGACGACGCTGACCAGTCCGCAGACGTTCAAAGTGAAGCCAAAGATCACGACGTTTTCGCCGCCGAGCGGTCCAATCGGAACGCTGGTGACGATCAACGGCACCGGGTTGATTCAGGCCACTGCGGTGAAGTTTGGCACCGTGACTGCGACAACGTTCACCGTGGTTTCGGACTTGGAGGTCACGGCGGATGTACCGTCGGGACTCGCGGCGGGACCGCTCACGATATCTATCATCACGCCGGGTGGGACTGCCAACAGCCCGACAAAGTTCACTGTGAACTAGAACTGGCGCTGGTTCGTCGGAGTCGTCCCCTCGGGAAATGCCGACTGCCAGACAACTTCACCGCGGCTGGTCTCCTGGCTGATGGTGCCGGGGCGCGATCGAGGGGTCGCGCTCCGGGTTCTCATTGTTGATTTCCATGCTATGCCCTGATAGATGCCTGCATCGCTGTAGTCGTACCCGTAAATGAAACGGCTCGCGCGAACTAGTCATGAAACTTGGGCCAGAAGTCAGCTTGCAGCAAGTTGGCGCGGGGGACGACAAAACCAAGACGCGGAAGCTGTGTCAAAAAGCCTTGGCAAGAATCTCCTAGAATCTCCATTTTTTGACTTTGTTGAGTACACTCCGCGGAGAGATGTTTCGCTCTTTGACTCGTGCTCAGGCAATTTAGTCATTGCGCACCCAATGTCGGTCACTTGGCGAGGCACGAAGGTGACCACTTTCAGCCACACTCTCGCCTGCAAGTTACTTAAACGTCGGGGGTTGCGGAATTCAAAACGGTAATGCGAGTTCGAATCCTACTCGCTCCGCCAACAAGTCTTAACCGGAGATAAATTCCGCGGTTCTTTTCACCGAAATACGCGAAAGTTACCCATTTTCCGCGATTCTTCCTCAGCAAACCGGACTGCAGAGAACAGACTGCTCCGCTGAGAATGGATCACTGTCCCGGCTTTTCTCCGCAGGGCACATGGACAGTCCGGTTTCTAGCACACCTTTAGCCAACTAACCCG
>Ga0307474_10000832_pt1 | contig 22189 bp, 19 predicted proteins | sample atmos_gasesECM1C_2_FD_203312 | JGI IMG/M metagenome (GOLD analysis project Ga0307474, IMG submission 203312) | Hardwood forest soil microbial communities from Morgan-Monroe State Forest, Indiana, United States - atmos_gasesECM1C_05 | ecosystem: Environmental > Terrestrial > Soil > Temperate... | reverse complement strand
CAGGACCCGTTCGCGCTTTCGGTGGCGATCGTGCTGGACCTGGGTATGCCGGATGCGGCCGTGCAAAAAGTGAACCAGACATTTCCGGCGCTGGTGGGGGCCTTCGCTCCCTACGATGAGGTCGCTCTTTATACTTACAGCAGCACAGTGAGCGAGGTTAGCGACTTCACGGCTGTAACGCAAAAGTTGACTTCGCTGTTGAATGGGATGAAGACGGAGCGCGGCCGCAACAACGGCGTGCCCGTGATGAGTGGTCCGATGGCACCGAATGGGCCAATCATCAATGGCATTCCCGTAGGCAGCCCGACACAGCCGGTGTATACGCCCCCGAGAGAGTCTCACGTTCTAAATGATGCCATTCTGCGCGCCGCCCTCGATCTCAGCAAACGCGACCGGACGCGCCGGAAGATCATCTTTGTGATCAGCGACGGGCGCGAACTGGGCAGCCAGGCCAGCTACCGTGACGTGCTGCGACTGCTGCTTAGCAATGAAATTCAGGTAAAAGCGGTGGAGTTGGGTAGCGCAGCGCTACCGGGTTACGACAAACTGGAGCGACTGCACCTGCCGCGCGAGGGCTATGGCGACATCCTGCCGAAATATGCCTTGGCCACGGGCGGAGATCGCTACGCCGAGCTTTCCCTTAGCGCAATCGAGAATATCTATGCTCAGGCCATGAGTGAGGCTCGCAACCAATACACCTTGGGATATACGCCGGCCCGTCCCAAGACACCTACCGCGGCACCGTACCGCAACATTGAGGTGCTGGTGAACCGCCCGCATTTGAAGATCTATGCCAAAGATGGGTACTATCCGGCACCAGCAGCGCGGTAGATCGGCTGTGCCTTCCAGCTTTCGGGCACCCTATGAGGCAGGGGGTCACCTGAGTAACCTGCCTTGCATCCCACGGCTGTGATATAAAAGCCCCGAGCCCCCAAAGGGATATTTTTGCGCGCGAGAAGCTGTGCGGTCCGCGCTTTTTGAGGAAAGCTTTGAGTTTCATCAACTTCGCAGCCCGAGAGATCAATTGTAAAATCGTGTACTACGGCGCTGGTCTCGGCGGCAAAACTACGAACCTCCAAGTGATCTACCAGAAGACCGCAGAACAGCAGAAGGGCAAGATGATTTCGCTCGCCACCGAAACCGAGCGCACCCTGTTCTTCGATTTTCTTCCGCTCGATCTCGGCAACGTGCGCGGCTTCAAAACCAGAATCCATTTGTACACTGTCCCCGGGCAGGTATTCTACGATGCCAGCCGCAAGCTGATTCTGCGCGGAGTGGATGGCATCGTCTTCGTCGCCGACTCGCAGGAGCAGCGCATGGATGCCAACGTGGAGGCGCTCGAGAATCTAATGTCGAATTTGAAAGAGCACGGCTACGATTTCAATAAGATTCCTTACGTGCTCCAACTCAACAAGCGGGACCTGCCAAATATTTTGTCCACCGAAGAGCTGGGCAAAGAACTGCGCAAGAAGAACGAGGCCATGATCGAGGCGGTGGCTTTTCAGGGTACAGGCGTGTTTGAGACCTTGAAGGAAATCGCCAAGCAGGTGCTGACGGAGTTGAAGGCTGGCGGCTGAACGATTTCCCCAAGTTGATTTCTGCGGAAGTGTTCCGAACGATTCCAGTTGAGTGAGAAGGCCCCGAACCGACGCTCCAGATAGTTCAGAATCGCCCACTGAGGGGCATAGCAATCCGTTGGGCGCGATTGATTCGGCCCTGTTTCAGCTTCTTCAACGAGTCCAAGCGTCGTGCCCAGCGGCATCGAGGTTTTTCAAGGACTGCTGCAGAGCTTGCGACGGTGCCTCCTTCAGCCAGTCCGTCTCTTTTTTTGTCCTGCTTCCAGTCGACCGGCACAGCACACGGATCCGCGTAGCTGGCATGGGCCCGGCTGAGTTCGAACCACTCCTTACTGCAAGGCCAGTGCACGCTTGAAGACAAAACGACACGGACCGGCGAAACCACGCATTGGATGCCGCTGCTTTCGCTCCGGCCTCAATTCAAACCGATAAGCCTGCAGGCGAACTTGGAGCGGCCTTTCTTCGCTTTATGTTCGCCACATTCCGCAAATCTTGAGATGTCCTTAAGGCATCGAATATTCACGTCAGCGCGCTGTCCATCGCCGGCATCAGTGCCGAGGCTTTTCGTGCTGGATTGGTAAAGTAAGTCGCGGAAATTCATGTCGTTCGCGGAAATTTCCTGGTTGTGAGTGTTTTTCCGATTCCTGCTCGCTCCGAGACACGCGCTCTGAGCAATTCGTCTAGAATGGCAACGAGATTGGCGCGTGGACTAGCGCTGGTCGGGATGAGTATTCTTTAATGTTTTCGGCGAGGGCGCGAGGCGCTTGTTTCAATAGAATCCGCGGCTAGAAGCTGGACTTAGGGATTTCCTATGATTGTGGCGATGCAGGAAATGGCGGATGAGACACAGATTCAGCAAGTCATTGAACACTTGGTGAAGATCGGATTTGAAGTGCACCGATCTACCGGAGCGCGACAAACCGTGCTGGGGGCGGTGGGAGCGGGGATTGATTTCGACATCCGCAATCTGGAACTGCTGGCCGGCGTACAGGAAGTCCATCGTATCAGTGCGCCGTATAAGCTTGCCGGGAAGAGTTTTCGTCCCGAAGGAACGATCGTCAAGCTGGCGAATGAAATTGACATTGGCGGGAACAAAGTGGTGGTGATGGCTGGGCCGTGCACCGTGGAATCGCGGGAGCAGCTTTTTGCCACAGCGGAAGCGGTCGCGAAGGCAGGGGCGCGAGTGCTGCGCGGCGGAGCTTTTAAGCCGCGGAGTTCTCCGTATTCGTTTCAGGGGCATGGAGAAGATGCGCTGAAATTGATGCGCGAGGCAGGAAAAAAATTCAATCTGCTGGTGATCAGCGAAGTGATGGAGATCTCGCAGATTCCGATGATGCTGCCCTATGTGGATATTCTGCAGGTGGGAGCGCGCAACATGCAGAACTTCAATCTGCTGCGCGAATTGGGAAAAGTGCGCAAGCCCGTGCTGTTGAAGCGCGGAATTGCGGCGACTCTGGAAGAGTTATTGCTCTCGGCGGAATACATTATGGCGGGTGGCAATTATGACGTGATCTTGTGCGAGCGAGGGATTCGGACCTTCGAGACGTACACACGCAACACCATGGATATTTCGGCGATTCCGATTATCCATAAACTCTCTCATCTGCCGATCACGGCGGATCCATCTCATGGAACAGGCCGCCGCGACAAAGTGGCGCCCATGGCGCGAGCGTCAGTGGCAGCAGGAGCGGATGCATTGCTGATCGAAGTGCACTGCGATCCGAACAAGGCGTGGTCCGATGGAGCGCAATCGCTGTTTCCGGAGCAATTCGCAAAATTGATGGATGAGTTGCGGATGATTGCACCGGCCGTGGGACGAACGATTGGTTAACTCTTTTCACCACAGAGACACGGAGAAGGCAATTGTTGATTTCTGATTGTTGAGCAAAGTCATCCTCGGGCTGGTCTTCACTCGGCAATCAGAAATCAATAAGCGGCAGTTGCTTTCTCCGTGTCTCTGTGTCTCTGTGGTATGGGTTCCTGATCCATGGCGATTCGGCAAATCACGATTATTGGGACGGGCCTGATCGGCGGATCGTTTGCGCTGGCGCTGCGCAAGCGGCGCTTTGCGGGTCACATCGTCGGCTGCGACCGAGAGTCGGCGCTAAAGCGGGCGAAGAGCTGCGGCGCGATCGACAAAGGATTTATAGAGCCCGCGGACGCGGTCCGGGGGAGTCAGTTGGTGGTGCTGGCGACGCCGGTTCTGGCCATCATGGATTTGATTGGGCGCTTAGGTCCGGCATTGCCCGCGAGCGCGTTGCTTACGGATGTGGGGAGCACGAAGGCCGCGGTCGTAGAGCGGGCCCTGACCGTCTTTGGAAAGAGCGCCGGAAAGCGATTCCTGGCCGGGCATCCGATGGCCGGAAAAGAAAACAGCGGTGTGGAGTATGCCGATGCCGACTTGTTTCAGAACGCCGTTTGGTTCCTGACACCGCTTCCGGAACAGAAACTTCATGACGGATTGTTCGCGGAGTTTGCCGGATGGATTGATCAGATTGGAGCACGCATCGCGGTGCTGCCGCCGGATCATCACGACCGCCTATGTGCGTGGATCAGCCATCTGCCGCAGATGATTTCGACAGCGCTGGCCGCGGCTCTGGTGGAAGAGTTTGGAGAAGAGGCGTCGTTGCTTCCCGCCGGCGGTAAGGCATTGCAGGAGATGACGCGAATTGCTGCGAGTCCGTATTCGATGTGGCGTGACATTGCGATCAGCAACAAGAAGAATCTCGAGTATGCTCTACTCAAAGTGGAGCAGCGGCTGGCACATATCCGGGAGAATCTTGGGACACGGCAATTGTCGGAGGAGTTCGAGCGGGCGCACGGGCTGAAAAAGACTTCGGGAAAGAAGCAATAATTCATCACGGAGACAGGGAGGAAATCGATGCTGCTTTTTGAGCCGAATGAAGGCCGGCAATGTCTTTGCGACGCTGTTGTCTTCCCCGTGTCTGGGTACTGAATTTCATTTAGAATGCGGACGCTATGAATAAAGTTGTGGCCAGCGCGGACGAGGCGATTCGCGACGTGGGCGATGGTTCGGTCATTATGATGGGCGGATTTGGCCTGTGCGGAATTCCGGAGAACTTGATTCGCGCGCTGGCAAAGAAGGGATCGAAGAATCTAACCACCATCAGTAATAACGCAGGAGTGGATGGGCTGGGCGTGGGCCTGCTGCTATCGGCGGGTCAGATTCGGCGGCACATTGGAACTTATGTCGGAGAGAACAAACTGCTCGAGTCGATGGTGCTGGCCGGTAAAGTTCAACTTGATCTCGTGCCTCAGGGAACATTTTCCGAACGCATTCGCGCGGCGGGGGCGGGCATTCCAGCATTTTTTACACCGACCGGGGTTGGCACGATGGTTGCGGAAGGAAAAGAGACACGCGAATTCGATGGGCGGACCTATGTAATGGAACGCGCGCTGCCAGCGGACTTCGCATTTGTGAAGGCCTGGAAGGGCGACAGGATGGGTAATCTCGTCTACCGCAAGACGGCGCGCAATTTCAATCCCCTGATGGCGACCGCGGCCAAGGTAACGATTGCGGAGGTTGAGCAGTTGGTGGAAGTCGGCGGGTTGGACGGAGATTCGATTCACACGCCCTCGGTGTATGTAAAGCGGATTTTTCAGGGAGAGCTGTACGAACGGCGAATCGAAAAGCGAACCGTGAGGAAAGTCAGTTGTTAGTACCGAGTAACGAGTAACGAAAACAACAGCGATGAACAAGCCAGGAAAAGACGTCGAAAAGCGCGAACGCATAGTGAATCGAATTGCGCGTGAGTTGCGTGACGGATTCTATGTGAACCTGGGCATTGGCATGCCTACGCTGATTGCGAATCATGTTCCACCGGGGATGGAAGTGATTTTTCAATCCGAGAATGGCATGCTGGGAATTGGGATTTACCCGGTGGATGGCCAGGAGGATTGCGACCTGATCAACGCCGGCAAGGAAACGGTCAGCGAGACGGCGGGAACGTCGTATTTTTCGAGCGCGGATTCGTTCGCCATGATCCGCGGCGGTCATATTGATTTGAGCGTGCTGGGCGCTATGGAAGTGGACGAGGAAGGAAACCTGGCCAACTGGATGATCCCGGGAAAAATGGTGAAAGGGATGGGCGGGGCAATGGATCTGGTAGCCGGTGCGCGCCGCGTGGTGGTGGCGATGGAGCACACAACCCGAGAAGGTGTGCCCAAGATTTTGAAGAAGTGCACGCTGCCGCTTACTGGAGTGAAAGTCGTCGATACGATCGTCACCGAGATGGCCTACATCCGGGTAACTGAGCGGGGATTGGTGCTGGAGGAAGCGGCTCCCGGGCTGACGGCGGAAGATGTGCAGAGGGCGACCCAGGCTAGGCTGGTGGTGAGTGAGCGGTTGAAGGTGATGGAGGGTTAGGGGCGTGAGAGATGTCACAGAGGTTGACGACGCTCTATCGCCCGGTTGGTCGGAAAGAGCTGGAATTGGTCCGCGCAAGTGGATTTCGTGCTTTCCCGCCTCGTCTCCCCGGACAGCCTTTTTTCTACCCGGTGCTGAACGAGGAATACGCGATTCAGATCGCGCGTGATTGGAACACAGGATGAGGTTTCGGGATTCGAAGGTCATGTGTTGAAGTTTGGTGTACACACCGACTTCCTGAGTCGGTACGTAACGCACATCGTTGGCGCTTCAAGCCATTGCGAGTACTGGATTCCCGCCGAGGACATGGAGGAACTGAACTGCAATATCGATGGAACTATTGAAATTACCGGGTCTTTTCTGCGTGAATCGCAGGGCGAATGACATCTAATTCGTGGTTATGAAATTGTCCTTGAGGTGGCGCGCAGCGCCTCTGCGGAAAGAGGCTGCTTGCAGTCGGACAACGCGGGGTGTTTCCCTTCGGAAACTTGCTGCCACATGTGCACGGCATCAGATACGGCTCCATGTCGGGAGGATGCTTCGGCTTGCGTGCACTTAAGCCGTTTGGCCACGATTGCTCCAGCCTGAGAGGATGGCGGGCATGCCGCACCCGCCACAATACGGCGCCGCGCAATGTTCGCACGATCCGGTCACGTATCTGATTGTAGTTCAGTTGGCGTGCCGATCGACGACGGGCGTCGTATCTTCATATGCGGAACGGCGCGGCGAGCAGCCTGAACGGAAGCGTGATCGCGACGAAGATGATCTCGAGCACCCCGTGGACGGCGACACCAACGATGCGGAACGGCAGGAGCAACAGCCAGACGAACGGGTAGGCGATCAGCGCCAGCAACGCGAGGGGCCAGCAGAATACAAAGAGTATGCACCACAGGAGGAAAGTAAACATGATAAGGCCTCCTTATTTTCCTTCCGTCTAAAGATACGGCGAACCGGGCGAAAATGTTCCACGGCGCTGCACGCAGTCGCTGGCATGAAGCGCCCCCGCCACACAATCTCAGACAAACTCTATTCGTAGCGCAAGGCTTCCGCCGGCAGGGTTCTGCCTGCGGACCAAGACGGATAGAGCGTCGCCACGAAGGAGACTCCGATCGCTACCACCGCTACCAGCAGGCCATCCGTGGGGCGGGGAGCGAACGGTACATAGTCGATCGAGTAGACCTCGGGCGATAGAGAAATCATGTGGTAGTGGCCTCCCGCATAGGAGATGGCATAGCCGACCAAAAGTCCGATGGCGGTGCCAATTACTCCGATCAGAACGCCTTGGGCGACGAAGATGTTTCGCACCTGCGCCTTGCGCGTGCCCATCGACATCAGAACGGCGATGTCTCTGGTTTTTTCCATCACCATCATGATCAGAGAAATCAAAATGTTCAGCGCGGCTACGAAAACAATGAGTCCGATGGTGATGAAGGTGACGAGGCGTTCGAGGCGCAGCGCGTGAAACAGAGCTTTGTTTTGCTCCATCCAGTTGGTGGCCATGAAGCCTTTACCCGCTGCGTCCTCAAGTTCCCGCGAAACTGTGTCGGCTGCGTAGATATCGTCGACCTTGAACTCGATGACGGAGATGAGGTCACCGAGACCAAATAGCCGTTGGGCATCTGATAGGCGGGTGAACGCCCACGAGGCATCGTAATCGAAGAAACCGGAGTTGAAAATTCCCACCACACGAAAGCGGCTGTATTTTGGAACCATGCCGAATGGAGTCAGTTCGCCTTGCGGGCTGGTTACCAGCACAACGGACCCGACGGTTGCGCCCAAATTGTCTGCCATGTCTTTGCCAAGAATGATCGGCGGCATGGCAGCGACGCGCGCCTGGACGCCAGAGAGGGAGTCGGGAGATTCTTCGGTCGCTGGCGCTCCCTGGATAGCCGACGCGGTAGTCCCCACATGGTCTTTTTCTGGTTCGCGAGTGTCTTCTTCGAGAGCGCCGGCTGATCCTTGTTTTACACTGTTCAGCAGATCGCCAACTTTTCTTTCATCGGCTGGAATCATTCCTTTCAAGACGGCGCCGCGGGCGCGTGGTCCGCGAGATATCAGCACCTGCTCAAAGATTGCTGGAGCAGCGGCGACCACGTGCGGCTGTTTCGAAAGGCGATCGAGAAGCGGCGGCCAGTTCTTGATTCCGTCATCGGCCACGCGCAGCAGACTGATATGCGAGGTTGATCCTATGAGGCGCTCTTGCAAATCCTGGCGAAAACCGTTGTTGATGGCCAAGGCGACGATGAGCGAAGCAACTCCGGCCGCCACTCCGACAATTGAGATGCCCGTGATAATGCCGATAAAGGCCTGCCGGCGTTTGGCGCGCAGGTAGCGGGTCGCGATGAAGAGTTCGAAGCGCATGGGGAATTTCGGCTGTCAGCTCTCAGCTTTCAGTCAAGTCGGATTATAACTACCGCGATACGCCGCGTGCGGATTCAAATACAGAGGCACCCCGAAGATTGGACGCTGAGGACACAGAGTGAGCGGCACTCATCTCTGCCGCTCATATCGTTATCTTTGGTAGTAATGCGGGTACCCTCGATCGGTAGTTGCGATATTCTTGTCCGAACCTTTTCTCCAATTCTTTATCTTCCATCTTGATCATGACTGCACCAGTCACGATCGCGAACGCTGTCAACGCCCAGCAGACTGCCAAGCCCGTGCCTGCACTCCAGGCCAGCATCTCGCACAGATGGCCGAGATAGACCGGGTGCCGAAGGTGGCTGCGTATTCCGGTCGTCACAAGGCGCTGCTGGTTGCCTCCTTGCTGGATTTCAGGCAGTCCCCCTAATTGCGCGAGAGTGAACTGCTGATGGGACAGCTTATAAAGAATCAGGCCAGTGCAGAACAATGGGGCTGCTGGAAGCCAGGTCAAACCATGTTTGTACAGCAGGACCCTTCGCCATGGAGCCGTCAGCACTGCTTGGGCTACCCACATCGCGATCCAGACGGGGAGCAGTATTTTGTACGGTGACTCCCGGCGTGAGCGCCAATATTCCGCGCGCGGGTGGATCAGCAGCCAGAAGGCCGGGATTGTGCTGTAAACGACGCAAGCGATCCAGCCAACGGCGCGCAACAGACCAAGCATCGTTCGATTTTACAATCAGACATCCGGCAGCCTGGTGAGGTGGGCGGCGGTACCAGAAGTTGCGCCGACCAAACTGGTGCTCAAGTGCAATTCCCAATAACGCTCCGCCACGCAAAAAAGAATCGAGTCCTGAAGGGGCGCCGATCAATCCGCCGGGTGTGGCTTCCGACTTTAGATGAACGAATTCATAAATCTCAATGTAGTATCCGTCGGCCCGGAGAATAAAATGAATACACCAGTGTTCCATCCCGGCTGAATTGTCCGAAGGTGCCTCCAGTGGCGCCGTCTCAGATGAAACTCCGCGACAACAGGTGGCTGTGGCCGCGGCCCCGCCGGTCGCCGCCTTACCTTAGGGGAGGGCTTTTTCCGTCTGCGCTTGTTTGAATCGCAAGGTAAAGGCGAACTTCGTCGGGCAATACATTCCTTCTGGTTCTGTGGCACATTAGAAGATTACATTGGAGCTCAATGCCGCCGCCCGCCGACGCCAGAGCTGGACGCATAGCCTTTACGCATCCCGACTTCGTGCTTTTCGAAATTGCGCGTTTCCTGATCGTGGCCGCGGTCGAGATGCAGGCAGTCGCGGTGGGATGGCAGGTTTATGACATCACCAAGCGCGCCCTGGACCTTGGCTTGGTTGGGCTGGCGCAATTTCTCCCAGGAATTCTGCTGTTTCTTGTCTCCGGCCATACCTCCGACCGGTTCGAGCGCCGCAAGGTTTTGGGCGCATGCTATGCGGGATATGCCGTCTGCTCGGGACTTTTGTTGGTTCTAGCGGCGAGGACCACGCACGCTGTGCTTCCGATTTATCTCGTCTTGATTTTGCTCGGCGGAGTGCGCTCGTTCAATGGCACGGCCAGTCGCGCGATCCTGCCGCAGCTAGTTCCCGACGAACATTTTTCCAACGCGGTGGCATGGAACGCCACCGTCTTTCAGGCTGCGACGATTATCGGACCTTCTCTCGGGGGAATTCTTTACGCGCTTTTCCGCGGGCCTGCGGCGGTCTACGCATTCGCTGTGGTTACAGCCGCGGGTGCGTGGGTCTCCATGTTTCGCATCAAGACCCGGCCGCAAGCGCGTCGGCGGGAACCGATGACGATAAAGACAGTCTTCGCCGGACTGCACTTTATCTGGCGGGAGAAACTAATCCTGGGCGCGATCTCGCTTGATCTATTCGCAGTACTTCTGGGCGGGGCGGTAGCATTGTTGCCCGTGTACGCTCGCGAGATTCTTCACACCGGGCCGTGGGGACTGGGGTTGCTGCGAACCGCTCCGGGAGTGGGCGCCGCGCTTATGGCCATTGCCTTAGCTCATCGCCCCTTGCGCGGGCGCGCCGGGCCCACACTGCTGTGGGCGGTAGCTGGGTTTGGGTTGTGCACTATCCTCTTTGGCGTGTCGAGGAGTCTCATGCTGTCGCTGATTTCGCTCATACTCCTCGGTGCGGCGGACATGATCAGCGTGATCATCCGCGCGACACTGGTCCAGTTGCGCACGCCCGATGAAATGCGAGGGCGGGTGATGGCAGTGGATATGGTCTTCATCGGTACATCGAATGAACTCGGCCAGTTCGAGTCTGGATTGACGGCCCAGTGGTTTGGCACCGTCCCGGCGGTGGTGCTGGGAGGTGTGGGTACTTTGGTTGTGATCGCAGTATGGGCCTGGATTTTCCCTGAACTGCGGCGCATTCGCTCACTGGATACTCTAAAGACGGCGCTCGCCGAGGGGAATACGGAGGAGGGTGAGGGATTGACCTAGAGCGCACGGTTCTGATCAGGCTTCAGGGTCAGTATCAGAACCGGCACTAAGCCCGCCCAATTTCAGATGTTTCTGAGAATCCGCGAGCAATAGGCCTCAAGGAAACCTACTTGCCGCGAATCAAAGTCTTAGCGGCACCCATATTCTCGTAGCGATCATAAACTCGTACAACCACGACATGCTCTGAAGAAGATCCGCCATCTTTTGAGGTTTCCGGCGTGGCCTTGAAATCGTAATTTTCACTCTTCGCGTCTGAGAGTTGACCGACCGGCTCAACGAATTTCCACTCCCCGGCGTCCACCGAATATTCAGCCCGTTTGAGAGGAGAAAAATTGTCGATGGCGCGGAAGTTAACATGAATTTGCCCGCCTTCGACAATCGCGGAGAGATTTTCGATCCGCGGCGGCGTCGTATCCACTTCAAACCGGCGGCTTTCCCTTGACGCGGTCAATGCCTCGCCGGGAGAATGCGACGGAGCGTCGGACGCAACCACTTTCACCGTGTATCCTCCATCCGGCAGCAGGCTGGCATCGAAGGAATCGGCTTTGTCAGTGATGTTGTCTTTGAGCAGCAGCCAACGGGTCTGGCCGTCGCCGCGGTAAAAGATCGAGTAGACGATCTGGTCGTCATTCTCGTCATGCGCGCTCCATTTCACTCCCACGGAGTCACGATCATGCGAACTGGGCGGTGGGGTTTCGAAGTGCGTTCCTGAAGATAGCGTAGACGAATCCGACCCTAAGCTGATGCCCGCCGTCCTTGGTAGCGGTTGGTATTTTACTCCGACCTGCACCGTGACGTCGTCGATCTCCGGAGCGACGTTCTTGGGCAGATAACTGAGCGCAATACTGTCCACGCCGGGCGCCGCGGTGCCAGCGTGCAACACGGCTCTCCACTGCGCGTAGCGCGCAGGCGGAATTCCAGTCTCATCGTTCTTGCCAAGATCGATCTTCTTCCACGCGCTCCAGTTGCGGTCGGGATTATCTACATTGCCGCTACGGGCGTAGAGATCGACGTTGCCTGAGCCGCGAAACTCGGCGCGTCCCCAGCGCGAAAAAATTCGCGCGTCGAAAACGTCGCTCTCGTAGGTGCCTTGGGCCTCGGGGCCCGGTCCCAGCACGAATACTTTTCCCAGATTGCTGGTTGCCGCGTAAACTCCACCGCCGGGTGCCTTGGCGAAGCCAGTCACTTGCGAGGCGGCCGCTTTGAGCAGATCAGAAAAATCATCCAGGCCGGTGATGGCAAAAATGTGGCCGCGATTTCCCGTCCCGGCCAGCAGGCGCCCCTGCGAGTCGAAGGCCAGGGCATAGACGATGTCTTCGTGAGATGTCCAGAGCCTGGTTGGAGATCCGTCAGGTGCGATGCGATAGACGTCAGAGCCGCTGCTCGCGCCGCCCCCAGGGAATGGAAACGGTCCTGTCATTGAGGGCGCGCTGGGGGCAGTAGTGACGGTCAGTCCCGGGACTTGCGGTGAGCTGCCGCCCGCTGGTGGGCTGGAACTCATGCTGAAAACAGCGGTGGTCAAGCCGGATGAGCTCGCCCCGCTTCCGCCCTTTTTCTCGCCCACCGCGGCCGCGTAGATATTCCCCGCACGATCTAGCGCCAGCGCCGTGATCTCTTTTTTGGGCGCGCTGTAAAGTACGAAACCGTCTCCCGCAGGAGAGATGCGGTAGATGAGTCCGCTGCCGTCGGAGCCGGCAATCAGATTCTCCTGCGCGTCGAAAGCGAGAACGCGAATGTGAGTTTCATCACTCTTGAAGAAAACCGAATGTTCACCCTTCGGCGTGACCCGGAAAATCTCGCCATGGTCGCCGGTTGCCACATAGAGGTTACCGCTCTTGTCAAGGGCCAAGTCCCAGATATATTTCGTGCCCGGCTCGAAATAGACAGATGAACTCCAGGAAGGATCGGCCGTGGGTTTGACCACCTCTTTCTCTTTGTCGTTCTCGCCGGGAGCCCCCTGGACTGGGTCGGCTTTTGCCGGAGCCTTGTTCCCCGGCTTGTGTTCGATCTTGTATACCTTGCCATCAGGGGCGGTGGCCGCATAGATCACGCCCCCAGCGCCGATCTGCAGAGCTTGCACCTGGAGTTCCTTGGGTTCGAAAATAATAGTCGCTCTTCCTTCGGACGTGATGCGGTACACGCGGGCGGGCGCGCCCGCTGCTACATACACATTGCCCGCGTCGTCGGCGGCGATGGCCCAGATATAAGTCGAAGGCGTGGCATAGAGACTCTTGAAGGTTGGAGCGAGTTCCAATCCGCCAGTGCTACGAATCGCCACCCCAGTCGCTGTGCCCTTGGTTAGTTCGTCGAATTTCGATTGTTCCCAGCTGCGCGTGCCCTCGGCAAATGCCTTCAAAAAGAGACCGGAGCCGCTCAAGTTAGTAAGGATGAAACCGACAAAAACCAAGAAGAAAAGCTTTCGCGCACTCTGCAATTTCAGACCTCGAAACGTCGTTGTGGGAATAAATTCAGGTTAACATGGCGGAGGGGGCTATGAAGGGCGGTCCGGCCCGGGGCGGATTCGCCATGATATCGTAGAATTTCATGGAGCCCCCGCGCCAGGATTTATTGCGCCTTCTCGCCTACAAGTCTTTCCGTCTGGGCGAGTTCAAATTGTCATCGGGCGGCACCAGCGACTACTACATCGATTGCCGAACCACGACGCTTGACGCCAAGGGCGCTCGCCTGACCGGTCAAGTGTTTTTCGACGAAATCCGGCAGCGGGGGTGGAAGCCGGAAGCGATCGGTGGACTCACCATGGGCGCCGACCCCATCGTTGTGGCGGTTTCTGTGGTGAGCGGCGAGCTGCACGGATTTCTCGTGCGCAAGGCGGAGAAGCAGCACGGGACTGGACAGAGCATTGAAGGCTTCCGCGAAAAGGGCGCGCGGGTCGTGATCGTCGATGACGTTTGTACCACCGGCGCCTCCACGGTGCGGGCCATTCATGTGGCGCGCGAATATGGGTTTCACCTGGTTGGAGTGATGTGCTTGGTGGAGCGCGAGGAAGCTAAGGGAAGGCCAAGCGTAGAGAATGCCGCATCGCCGGCGCCGTTCGTCTCGATTTTTACTGCGAGCGATGTGCGCGCCGAACACATTCTGCAGACCGACGATACGCAGCCCTCGATCTTTGCTATCTCGGCTTCGTGCGAAGTTTGCGGCCGTCCGGCAGTTACGAACAACCCGCGAAGTCTCTGCGCAGCCCACAAGAACTGATAAAATTCTAGTGTTACCAATTCATGATCCAAACTCTCGAATGGACTGACCAGGGCGTGCGCTTCATCGACCAAACGAAGCTGCCCACCGAAGAAACCTACGTTACCTGCAAGACTCACGAACAGGTTGCCGATGTGATCCGCAACATGGTGGTGCGAGGAGCCCCTGCTATTGGCGTAGCCGCGGCCATGGGAATTGCGCTGGGCGTGAAGAATTCAAAAGCAGAAACGGTGCGCGATTTAAAGCGTGATCTCGACCAGATCTGCGACAACATGAGCAAAACTCGGCCGACGGCGGTGAATCTGTTCTGGGCCATCCGCCGCATGCAAGATAAGTTCGAGCGCGTACGCATTTGTCCCATCGCTCAGATCCGGCAAGACCTGGTTGACGAATCCAAGCGCATGCACTCCGAAGATATCGCTGCCAATCAGGCGATGGGGCGCCACGGCGCCCCACTGATGCCGAACGAAGGCGGAGTGCTCACGCACTGCAATGCCGGAGCTCTGGCCACGGCCGGATATGGTACGGCGCTGGGCGTGATTCGCGCGGCGGTTGAGCAAGGCAAAAAGATTCACGTCTATGCGGACGAAACCAGACCTTTTCTGCAGGGTTCGCGGCTTACCGCCTGGGAGCTCATGAAAGATAGCATCCCAACTACCGTGATTTCCGACAACATGGCCGGAGCCATGATGAAGCGGGGCAAAATCGCAGCCATCGTGGTGGGCGCGGATCGTATTGCGGCCAACGGTGACGTGGCCAATAAGATTGGGACATACAGCGTCGCGGTTCTAGCCAAAGAAAACGGGATCCCGTTCTACGTAGCGGCGCCGATTTCGACGATTGACCCTGCCTGCCCGAACGGCGACATGATTCCGATCGAGCAGCGCGATGCGAAGGAAGTCACTCATATCGCCGGGAAACAGATGGTTCCCGACGGAGTGTCCATTGAAAACCCTGCCTTCGACGTAACCCCGGCGAAATACGTAACTGCCATTGTCACGGAGCGCGGCATCGCCCGCGAGCCTTACCATGAATCTCTCCAAAGGCTGGCTGGCGCAGAGGCTAAGGTCAAAGTCTAGTCAAGAAGCCTCAGCGATTCTGCAGAATGGCCGTCCCATTATTGGACAGGCCTGCTGGGCTGTGTTGCCTGTCCTGTCTGCCGAGCGAAGGCTCAAGACATTTTTCGGTCGTCGCTCATCGAAAAACACGAGAATGTCGTTTGTCTGCATCAAACTCTTGTATGACGCGAACCTTCATATGGTTCGAACGTGCCATGTGGGGGTGGCAGGCGGGTGTGAGAAGATGGGGTGGTTCTACTGTCTTCCCCGGATTTCACTAAGGCCGGGACAGGATGGACCCAAGCGGGGACGGAGTGCATCTAAGTAAAGAGGCGGCGGAACCTGATTTGTCAGAACCAGAGGCGCTGCTTCGAGTTCAAGGATTGAAGAAGGTTTTCCGGTCCGGCGAATCGGACCTGGTGCTCTTTGAGAATTTATCGTTTGAGGTGAAGCGAGGCGAGATGCTCGCCATCGTCGGCGAGTCGGGAGCGGGGAAGAGTACCTTGTTACACATCCTCAGCGCTCTTGATCATGCTTCAGCGGGTGACGTATACTGCGCCCAATTGAAGCTGAATTCTCTGTCCGCGGACGAAGCATCCGTGTTTCGCAATCGCGAGGCGGGCTTCGTCTGGCAGTTTCACTATCTGCTGCCGGAATTCACGGCGGCAGAGAATGTGGCTATGCCTTTGTTGGTGCGAGGGCAAAGCTGGGCACAGGCGGCGCCGGAAGCTTCACGCTGGCTGCGTGAGGTCGGTCTGGAGCAACGCGGGCATCACCGTTCGGGAGAGCTTTCGGGCGGGGAGCAACAGCGGGTGGCTCTGGCACGGGCGCTCATTACCGGTCCGAAGTTGCTGCTGGCGGATGAGCCGACCGGCGATCTTGATGGGCAGACGGCGGAAGCGGTTTTCGAATTGATCGCGCGATTACATCGCGAGCACCAACTCACCTCGTTAATTGCTACCCATAACGTGTCGTTTGCCCGCCGATGCCATCGGGTGTTGCGCCTGCAGCGCGGGCGCGTGGAAGAGATCAGGCCGGAGTCTCTGCCGAGTAACTGAAGCGTCGGTACAGTCGTGCGCTGCGAAAGATTAGTAAGACAAAGTGCAGGAAATTAGTCAACGACGGGCTGGAGGGGGTTTCGACAGGTTCCTTCAGTAACATTAGAAGAACGTTTCTGTGCTTGGGTTTGGTGGCCGTTTAATTGCATAATGGATGAAGACGGGAACCAGATGAGAGCGATGAACATTAACGGGGTGGGGTTTCGGTAGGTTTGAGCGGGCGCACGCCTTCTCGGCCGGAAGCTTCAGGGGGAAGGGCATCATGTTTGAACGGTATACGGAGAAAGCCAGGCGCGTGATTTTCTTCGCGCGCTACGAAGCAAGCCAGTTCGGGTCTCCTTATATAGAGACCGAGCATCTGCTGCTGGGGCTCCTGCGCGAAGATAAGGCCCTGACCAATCGTTTTCTGCGCTCGCACGCCTCGGTCGAGTCCATCCGCAAACAGATTGAGGGTCACACCACGATTCGGGAAAAGGTGTCGACGTCGGTGGACCTTCCGTTGAGCAACGAGTGCAAGCGGGTGTTGGCTTATGCCGCGGAAGAGGCGGAACGGTTGTCACACCGGCACATCGGCACCGAGCATTTGTTGCTGGGGCTGCTGCGGGAAGAGAAGTGCTTCGCTGCAGAGATTCTGCACGAGCGCGGACTGCGGCTTTCGACCATTCGCGAGGAACTGGCGCGCACCACTCAGGAAAAGGCACAGCCCCAGCGTCAGCGCGAATCCTCATTGCTGAGCGAATTTTCACGCGACCTTACTCAGGCGGCGATGGATACTCAGCTCGATCCCCTGGTCGGCCGTGACGGCGAACTGGAGCGCGTGGTCCAGATTCTGTGCCGGCGAACCAAGAACAATCCTGTACTGATCGGCGAGCCGGGGGTAGGCAAGACGGCCATTGTCGAAGGTTTGGCGCAGCGAATTGCCGACGGCGAGGTTCCATCGTTTCTCGCGGACAAGCGAATTCTGGCGCTCGATCTTTCCTTGATCGTGGCGGGAACTAAATATCGTGGTCAGTTCGAAGAGCGCCTCAAGACCATCATGAAGGAATTGATGGAGTCGCAGAATTCCATCATCTTTATTGACGAGTTGCATACCTTGGTGGGAGCAGGATCGGCGGAAGGGTCGCTGGATGCAGCGAACATACTTAAGCCTGCACTATCGCGCGGCGAGATTCAGTGTATCGGAGCAACCACTCCGGGTGAGTATCGGAAGTCGATCGAGAAAGATCGGTCGCTCGAACGGCGCTTCCAGGCTGTGAAAGTTCCTCCGCCCAATGAGACGGACGCAATCAAGATATTGTTCGGGATCAAGGACCGGTATGAGAAGTTCCACGCTGTAACTTATACGGACGATGCCATAACCTTCGCGGTGTCACATTCGAACCGCTACATTCCAGATCGCTTCCTCCCGGATAAGGCGATTGACCTGGTGGATGAAGCGGGCGCGCGAGTGAAGCTGCGCCAGACCTCCCAGCCCGAGGAGATCACCGAAGTCCAAAAGCGGATCAAGTTCATTGTGCATCGCATGGAGAATGCGATCGCGAACCACGAATTCGAGAAGGCGCGTTTCTACTCGGACGAAGAACGCAAGGAGCGCGAGAATCTGCGCGCGTTGCGCGAGAAATATCACCTGGATGAATCCTCCACCGGCGTGGTCGGCCGCGAGGACATCGAAGATGTAGTTTCGCGCTGGACTGGCGTTCCTATCACGTCGATCAAGGAAGAAGAGACCCAGAAACTCCTGCGTATCGAAGAAGAACTGCACAAGCGAATCATTTCGCAGGATAAATCGATCAGCGCCCTGGCTCGGGCGATCCGGCGTTCGCGGGCGGGATTGAAGAGTCCGAACCGGCCAATTGGGTCGTTCCTGTTCCTGGGACCGACAGGCGTGGGCAAGACGGAAGTTGCGCGGACCCTGGCTCAATTCATGTTCGGAACCGAGAAGGCCTTAGTTCGTTTCGATATGTCGGAGTTCATGGAGAAACATTCGGTTTCGAAGCTGATCGGTTCTCCTCCGGGATACGTGGGATACGAAGAAGGCGGCCAGCTCACCGAACGTGTGAAGCGTGCTCCCTATTCGGTGGTGCTGCTGGATGAAATTGAGAAGGCGCATCCGGATGTGTTCAACATCCTGCTGCAGGTTTTTGAAGACGGCCAGCTCACCGACGGGCTGGGCAATACCGTCGACTTCAAGAACACGATCCTCATCATGACCTCGAACATCGGGGCTCGGCACTTGCAAAAGCGTGAGGGATTTGGTTTCCAATCGACGAATGAAGGTCAGGTTTCGGGCAAGGTCGAGGAGCTGGTGAAGGGCGAAGTGAAACGCACCTTCAATCCGGAATTCCTGAACCGGTTGGACGAGATCATTCTGTTCCTGGCTCTGAGCGAAGCGGATCTTATCCAGATTCTCGAGCTCATGGTCACCCAGCTCAACCAGAACCTGGCGCAAAAGGCGATCACCGTTTCGGTAGCGGATGAGGCCAAGAAATGGATACTCAACCAAACATTGACGGACCGCTCCTACGGCGCTCGGCCACTGCGTAGAGCGCTACAGAAATACATTGAAGACCCGCTGTCGGAGGCGCTGATTCAGGGAACGATTACCACGCGGCCGGCGTTTATCGAGGTCTTCCTCGAAGACAACAAGCTGTTCTACCGTCCGGTGGATGCGGAGAAAACCGAAGGCGTGTTGCTGTACGAGAACAGCTAGTCGTTCAATATCTGACATGAAGCCGTCAGCGCGGGCTGGCGGCTTTAGTTTTGCCTGCCATGATTGCTAGCGCTTGCCCATAGGCGCGGATTGTTTCCGGCCGCGACGTAAGATAGATGAACTGTCCTTCCCGTCGCGTCTCGATCAAATTCGCGTCCGCCAAAATCTTAATATGGTGCGAAATAGTGCCCGGCGTTAGCCCGAATTTCTCGACTACCTGACCGCAAAACATCTCCTTGCGCGCGGAGATCCCCTCATAAATCTGCAGCCGAGTGGGGTCGCTCAAGGCCTTGGAAATCCGGGCTAATTCTTTTCGTTCCATGCGACACATCTGAATGTAGCACGCCGCCTGGAGAAATTGAACCGCAGATAGTTTGACATTCATCAAAATATAAGAATAAGCCGGACCGAGTTGGAGTTTGGCCTTGACCGGATCGCTAATTCCTATAGGAGATTCTTATGGCAAAACGATTTGCAGGAAAGACGGTCGTAGTTACGGGCGGCAACAGTGGAATCGGGCTTGCCACCGCCAAACTGTTTCACAAAGAGGGAGCCCGGGTCGCGATCTCGGGACGGGACCAGAAGACGCTGGACGAGGCGGTCAAAGCCATTGGCGAAGGCACGCTAGCGGTGAAAGCCGACGTTTCCAAGCTGGCAGATATCGATAGGTTATACGCGCAAGTGACTGCGAAGTTTGGCAAGATCGATGCCCTCTTCGCCAACGCCGGCATCGCCAAGTTCGCTCCCGCGGGCGACAGCGGTGAGCAGTTGTTTGACGAAACGTTCGACATCAACGTGAAGGGCCTGTATTTCACGTTGCAGAAGGCGCTTCCGCACCTTAACGACAACGCCGGAATCGTGTTGAACGCATCTGTAGTCGGCACCAAGGGCTATGCCGGAGCCACCGTTTACTCAGCCACCAAGGCGGCGGTACGCTCACTTGCTCGCACATTCGCAGCCGAACTGGTGGATCGTGGCATTCGCGTGAACGCTGTCAGTCCGGGTCCGATTGAAACTCCGATTCTCGGACGGTCGGGGATGCCGCAGGCGGCGCAAGACGCGTTTGCCGCCGGTATTACGACCCGGGTTCCGATGAAGCGCTTCGGCACGCCAGAGGAGGTGGGTCATGCCGTACTTTTCCTGGCCGGCAACGAGGCTTCTTATATCACCGCTGTAGATTTGAATGTGGATGGCGGTACGGGTCAGATCTGACGAAATGCTGTCCTGGAGGGCGGTTGATCGCCGGCGATAAGTTTAATACCGCGTTAAGTCTGCGCAACCTTTTGCGACCCCTGTCAGCAGGATGAATCTGATCCAGTGGGAGATCCGGAGGATCTGATGCACAAGGTCAACATCGCCGAGAAATTTGCGAAGATTGCGGAATATTACAAACCTCACATCGCGGGCGAGCTTAACGGACAGCAAGTGAAACTGGTGAAGACCAAGGGCGAGTTTGTCTTTCATCATCACGAGAATGAAGACGAGATGTTTCTGGTCGTGAAGGGACGGTTCCGCATGGAGTTTCACGACCGCCACGAGTGGATCGAGGAAGGTGAGTTCATTGTCATTCCTCGTGGTGTGGAGCACCGTCCCGTAGCGGATGAAGAATGCTGGATCGTGCTGTTTGAGCCTGCCTCCACCCTGAACACGGGTAACATTGTGAATGAGCGTACGGTGGCTCAGCCTCAACGCGTGTAAGATAAGCATCAAGCGGACGCAGCCTGCTGCGTCCCAACGTCGGATCATTTACGAGGTCTATGGAACTTACCGTTTACTCTTCAGCCTGGTGCCCTGACTGCCGCGAAGCCAAGCGCTTTCTGGCCAAAAACAACATTGCCTACAAAGAGGTCGATATCGAGACTACGCCGGGCGCGGCGGATGAAGTCGTCACCCGCACGGGCAAACGCGCCATCCCTCAATTCGTGATTGACGGCGTATGGGTGCAGCCCTATGCTCCGGGAAAGGGTTTCCTTTACGAGGAAATGGCCAAACGGCTTGGAATTCGGAAGCTCTAATCTAAAATCAAGTTGACTTTGAAGACCGGCTGCGGCGGACTGCCATTCCCCAAGCGGTTTTCGGTACCCTTGTACATTATCTTCCGTACTGTGGAAAAGCCCTGCCAGACAGGGCAAGATGATGACTCGCCAGCTGTAGGACTGGTGCCTTCACAAACTGGAGGAACGGTCATCTTTCCGCACTCATGTCCGAACCAGAGATTCCACAGGGATCGAGCGAAGTTACCGACAGCTGGCAGCAGACAATGCAAGCCGTGCTCGGAATGGTGCTGCTCATTGGCGCAGTGGCTATGTTCCATTACTATGCCCCCGCCACCGCGCTGAGTGCTCAGCCTGACGACTTGCAGAAGCAGGTGCATACGCTGACGCAGCAGGTGGCGCAGCTCGAGAAGGAGCAAGCCACACCCGCCCTGGTGCTGAGCCGTTATAGAAACTCCATTGGCTACATTTACGGTGTCTACCAGGTTGGGTTCGCCAATCAGCCCGCGGCTATTCGGGCGCGCGTTTCCGGCACAGGATTTCTGGTTGGCAACGGGCTGCTTGCCACTAATCGGCACGTGGCTGAACCGTGGTATGGCGATAGCGGAGCGGAGGCGCTGATTGATCGCGGCGCGACCGCCATGCTGGAGAGTCTAGTCGTGTTTTTCCCGGGCTCGATGACGCCCGTCATTCTAACCCCGGGTGCGGTTTCGTCTACGAGTGATCTGGCCGTTCTGAGGATCGAGGATAAGGCTGCGGTGCGCGGCCTTGCAGTGCTACCCCTGGCAAAAGGAAACGCGCTGCCCGGACAACTCGTAACTGTGATTGGGTATCCGATGGGGATTGCAGGAATGGTTGCCAAATCTCCGAGCGGCATTTATCAAAGGCTGGCGTACCGGCACAATGACATTACGGCGGCAAGTGAACTGGCCGCGCTTTCATTGATTCGCCCGTCGACCACGTGCGGGCATTTGGGAGATGTCGTGGGAGACAAACTCATCTATGACGCTCCCACAGCGCATGGCGGCAGCGGAGGTCCGGTGTTCAATTCCAATGCGGAAGTAATCGGAGTGAACTCAGCCTATATCGATGGATTCTCCGGCGGGAGCTTGGGATTTTCGGTGGAAGCCTTGCGGCCTCTGATGGCAGGGGCGGAGAAGCCTTAGACGAAGGCATGGAGTTTCGGTTGGAGGTCGAGCCGGGAAGCGACGCTTCCCGGCCAATTCTGGTGTGCCAAGCATGTTCAACAGCTAGGAGGTGAGAGCCCTCTACCCAGTCTGATGGAGACGAAGGGTTAGTGAAGCGCAAGGGTGAAATAACACTCGCCGCGAGGCGGGGCCTGAAAGAAGCGT
>Ga0307474_10000831_pt1 | contig 22252 bp, 25 predicted proteins | sample atmos_gasesECM1C_2_FD_203312 | JGI IMG/M metagenome (GOLD analysis project Ga0307474, IMG submission 203312) | Hardwood forest soil microbial communities from Morgan-Monroe State Forest, Indiana, United States - atmos_gasesECM1C_05 | ecosystem: Environmental > Terrestrial > Soil > Temperate... | reverse complement strand
AAGCACATCCGGACTCAACAACTCAGCAATCTCAGGATCGCAGATGTGGAGCGATTCTTGGCTCTGCTCGGCGAACAAGGGTAGACTCGTCACGGGATCCGATCAATAGCGCAGTCCCAAAACCACGTACTTGAAATATAAATCGGAATCCGATATAACGGAATCCGAGTTATGAAAGACGACGCCAGCAATTTCTTACCGCTCGCTCCGGCCGCGCTTCATATCCTGCTGTCACTTGCCGCCGAGGACCTCCATGGCTACGGGATCATGCAGGACGTGGCCCGGCAGTCGGAAGGAAAGTACAAACTGCGCTCGGGAACTCTCTACGACAATCTGCAAAAGCTGATCCAGCGGCGGTGGGTCGAAGAGCTTGGGCAGAGACCCGGAGATGACGATCCTCGTCGTCGCTATTACCGGCTGAGTTCGTTGGGCCGCGGAGTTCTAGCGGCAGAAACCGCCCGCCTCGCTACCGTGGTGCGTGAGGCGCGCTTGCGCCTGCAGGTTGCCAAGCCCAGGAGGGCCTAATGCTCCGTTTCCTCTACCAAGGCCTGCTCCGCTTGCATCCCCCCGCATTTCGCATGCGATTTGCCGAAGAGATGCAGTCGATCTTCGACCAAGTCACGGAGAGGTCAGCTCGCGTCGGACTGTTGGCGGACGGGTTCCTGTCTCTGCTGCGGCAGTGGTCGATGCGCCCGGAGTTCTGGCACGAGTTTGCCTCGGGCGGCGAGCACGCAGCGTCTGACGGCATTCCTTCGTTTTATACTCTCGATCCCTACCGCCCGCGAGCCGCCGCGGTTGTTCACGGGCTGATCCTCACTATGGCGGTCTTTTGCCTAACTTGCTTCGCCATCGCCTACGGCTGGATCCACGTGCTGCACGTCAGCATTCCAGAAGTGCAGGTTGAGAGTTCTCCATCGGTTGTGCCCGGCGCGGCGGCAGCGATTCCAGACGAGCGGGAAGTTGCATCGCGCCCGGGAGACCGCACGCAGGACGACTTCTCAGGATCGTCTCGTTCTTCGCAAGCTCCGCAGACTCAAGCGCCAGACCCGAAACCGTTTACGGCGGCGGAGCAGAATGCTAGAGGCATTTCGCGGCCAGCGCCGCCCGGACGAGCGGGCAGACGAGCAAGAAGGGCCTCTGCGTTCAACACGGCGCAAAACACCGCGAGCCAGCCGAAAGGAGCGCCTGAATCCAGCTCTCAGCAGATCGCATCACTCGGCTCAGGCCCGGCAGGTACGCCAGTTCAGCCCGCGGCCTCGGCACTGCCTTTGGTTCCCAATACAAAGATTGAAGCTGCCGAGCGGCACCGAGTGATTGAGGCAGCAGTCGCGGATTTGACCAGGTATTACGTTGATCCGGACGTGGCCCAGAAGATGGCGGCGGCACTCCGGGCTCACGAGAAGAGCGGTGATGACGACGCGGCGACGGATGGCGAGGCTTTCGCCGATTTGGTGACCCAGCAGATGCAGGATGTGAGCCACGACAAACATCTGATGATGATCTACGGCGCGGCCATTGCGCCTGAGTCTCCACAGCCGCCGAGCGCCGCTGACATCGCGGCCTATCGCAAGGAGATGGAAAGAACGAACTGCCGGTTTGAGATCGTGCGCGTGCTCCCGCGTAACGTTGGCTATTTGAAGTTCAATGCATTCCCGGACGCGGAGATCTGCGGGCCGCAAGCCGTGGCGGCCATGGCCAGGTTAAATGATGTGAATGCCATTATTTTCGATTTACGCGACAACCCTGGCGGTTATGCAAACATGGTCGCGCTCATCGCGACCTACCTCTTCGATCGCCCGACGCACCTGAACGACTTTTACGACCGGGACAAAAATACAACAGAGCAGAGCTGGACGCTCGTCCCGGTGCCAGGCAACAAGCTGGCAGACAAGCCTGCCTTTGTGCTGACTTCGCACCTGACTTTCTCCGCCGCCGAGGCATTCAGCTATGATCTGAAGATGCTGAAGCGCGCCACGCTGGTGGGCGAAACAACTTCCGGCCGAGGCCATATGGCGATGGGACGCCGAATTGACGATCACTTCATGATCCGGGTTCCTGACATCAAGGTGGTTAATCCCATCTCGAAAACGAACTGGGACGGGACAGGCGCGGAGCCGGATGTGAAGGTGAAGGCCGCAGATGCGCTCGCGACCGCGGAGAAGCTGGCGGAGAGCAAGTTACGGGGGAAATAGCGAGTACGCCAAGCTGCAGTGGCACCGACGCCATGAAAGTCTTTCTGCTCTCTCTTTTGACCATTCTCCCACAGATTGCTATGGCTAAAAATCTCGCAGAGCCGAAGCCGGAAGATGCGACTCGGGCTATGATCCGGTTGCTTGGTCACCACGACATTGTAATGTTTGGAGAAATTCACTCCAGCAAACAGGAATATGAATGGCTGTGCAAACTCGTGAAGACGCCCGGATTTGCTGATCACGTGGACGATATAGTCGTCGAGTTCGGAAATGCTTTATATCAAAAAAGCGTGGATCGTTACGTCGCTGGCGAGGACGTTCCGTTCGAGCAGATCCAAAAGGCATGGCGCAATATGATCGCAGCGGTTCCGTCCGTGTCTCCTGTGTACGGATGGTTCTACCGAGCGGTACGCGAAGCGAATCTGCAAAGTCCTAGCAAGCACCGGATCCGACTCCTTATGGGGAGCCCACCAGGCGATTGGGACAAGATCAAGACAGCGCAAGATTTCGCTCCCTACGAGGCACAACGCGAACAGTGGTATTTGCATGTGGTCAAAGATGAGGTTCTGGCCCGACATCATCGCGCATTGCTCATAATGGGGGCCATGCATTTTCTTCGCGGCTCTGATCAGGCCCTACAGGATGAAATGCTTGAACAGCAACACAAGCCCGTGCCGCCTGTTGACCGAGGCCGCTTGGCTCCTGGATACATTGAACGCGAACTCCGTGCAGAAGGGGCCGACCCGTATTTAGCAGTCATGGGGACAGATATGGTGGATGACCGCGGTAATGTGGACCCGCGCATCGAGTCGTGGCCGACCCCTGCGCTTATCCCTGTGCACGGCAATTGGCTCGGCAATATACCAGCGCAGCCAATCGTTTCAGGCGGACACGCCCCAGCGACACCTCTGACGCTTGCCGATCAGACGGATGCCAGCAACGTTCCTTCATCATTCGATTTTCCACTCGCAGATAGAAAAATTCTCAAGGCTAAACCCGGCCTTTAGGGCCGATTCGAGCCACTTCGCTTCGTTTGAAGTCATCCGGCCTTTCCGTTTTCGCTTGCATTCCACAAAAGTAACGCCGTCGCCCTTCCACGCCAGAACGTCCCAACAACCGCGCCGCCGGATCGGCCCGAGTCTCGATTCTAACGACCCGCACAACTTGTGTACCCTAACTTCTGGGTTTGGTTGGTAGATACTTGTGGATGCTAGAAGAATGCGCATGCAGGATGCAGTCGGGAAAGAATTCGGGCGTGGACGGGTACGAGCTGGCAGATGGGGTTTTGCGATTTGGATCGTCGGAGCCCTAGTCAGTGCGGCGTTGGGTCTGCCGCCTTTACTGGCAGTCGTCATGGCCGGCGTATTGGCTGGCGTCGTATTACTTTCAAGCTTCGGAGAGTTTCGATAGCGAGAACTTTTGCGTGAGGTCGATTCTGCGATTCTGCTCTCCCGGACGTGACTACAATGCCTCTCGGTATTTCAGAAGCAAAGTGTAGCAGGCCAGACACAAGGTAAGCGTCCGCCGGAGACCGTCTGGACGAGAATGTAGTAGAAGAGAGCAGCGGTCCCTATTCTGCTTCTAGTACGCCTTTGCGATCACGACGCGCCGGTCCACAGTCTCCCCCGTCAAGATGCACTTGCCCGCTCCGTCGTACTCATCCACCGAGGGGATGTTCCTCACGCTGGCCTTGAATTCCTTAATCTTCGCATCGTTCTGCGGACCGTCTTTCAGGTGCACCATGACAAACTTTCCGCCACCCTTCTCGGCTGTCACGTCGTTGAGGATCGTCTTGACTTCGTCGAGAGAATTGGCCAGCACGGTGTTGTCCTTCAGCCGCTGCTTGGCCCGAGCGTAGAGGTCCTTCTGTATCGTCTCCAGCAACGCCGCGAACTTTCCCACCGCTTTCGCTTGAGGGACCACTTCCTTCGTTCCCGTGTCGCGGCGCTTCATTACAATGTTGCTGCTGGCCACGTCTCGCGGACCCAACTCAAATACAACCGGCACTCCGCGACGCTCCCAGTGAAAGAACTTCGCACCCGGTGTCAGCCCGTCTCGCGTGTCGATGTGCGCTCCAAGATCTTTTGCCAGCTTCGTGGCCCGCTCCATCACTTGGGCGCGTTCCTCATCCTTGCGGAAGATCGGCACCAGGACGCCCTTTTGCGGCGCCACCTTCGGCGGTAGCACCAGCCCTCTATCGTCCGAGTGGGTCATGATCAGCCCACCGATCAGCCGCGTGCTCACGCCCCAACTGGTTTGCCAGACATAATCCAGCTTGCCTTCGTTGCTCTGGAATTGCACGTCGAACGCCTTGCCGAAATTCTGCCCCAGGTCATGGCTCGTGCCCGCCTGCAGCGCCAGGCCGTTCTGCATCATGGCCTCGATCGAGTACGACCGGAGAGCACCAGCAAACTTCTCCGACTGCGTTTTGGCCCCTTTGATCACCGGCATTGCCATTAGGTCTTCCGCCACTTCGGCGTAAATGTCCAGCACGCGTAACGTCTCCTGGAGCGCTTCGTCGTGTGATGAGTGCGCGGTATGCCCCTCCTGCCACAAGAACTCCGTCGTCCGCAGGAACATTCGCGTACGCAGCTCCCAACGCAGCACATTTGCCCATTGATTGATCAGCACGGGCAGGTCGCGATAGCTTTTGATCCACTTGGCGAAAAAATGTCCGACGATGGTTTCCGAGGTCGGACGAATGACGTAAGGTTCCTCCAACACTTTTCCGCCGGCAATCGTGACAATCGCCAACTCGGGCGCGAAACCTTCCACATGCTCGGCCTCTTTCTTGAAAAAACTCTGCGGAATGAGCAGCGGAAGATAAATGTTCTGGTGGCCGGTGGCCTTGAAGCGGGTGTCGAGTTCACGCTGCAGCACCTCCCAGACAGCGTAGCCGTTCGGCTTGATGACCATGCAGCCTTTGACAATCTCTGCCGGTTCGGCCATGTCGCCCTGCAACACGACGTCCTGATACCACGCAGCAAAGTCTTTCTCACGCGGAGTAATTGGGGATTCTGCCATTGTTCTCTTTTTTCCCTGGATTTGCCCGGATCACAATCGCACCCTGAACCGGACTGCGTCACGCGCAGCCAGCTTGAAAAGCGAGTGGCGCAGATTGTGCAGGCCGAACCGCTGGCCTGCCTCAACCTTCACGCCCGCTCTGATGGCAGCTGGCCGGAGGTGCTACGGAGGATTACTAAAGAGCGGTGCTGCAATGGCGGCCACGGAAGTTCGGTACAACTCGGTACAATTGAGAGAGGCAGGCCCGATTTCTTGCCTCTCCGTTACTTCCCCATTTCCACCGCTTCCACGATCACCAGCAATGACAACACCGCTCCATAGTTCTTTAATCCTACGGATTGTTCCCAGATCTGGGCTCCTTCTCGCAAGCCTTTTTCATACAGCCACGCCGAAGCTGGAACTGGTGCCAGTTGGTCGGGCACGCTTTGTTTCCGATAGCACTGGGCGGCAAAGCTATTCTCCCTTACTTCACCTTTCCGTATCCAACGCACAAATCCCTCGGATTGTTTCGACCATAGGATCTTTTGGTTCTGGGACCACACCACTGCGGCTCGGTGCGGAGTGAGCGTAATCAGCCGTACGGCGGAAGCCGTCAAGGACGTGCCACAAAGCTTTGCGATCGAGCGAATCGACTCCAGCGAAGGCTCTGACTGAACAAACTCGGCCATGAGTCCCCGGGGCATCAGAATCTCGGCGGCGAAGCGGTTGGCTTCGAGTTCGGGACGATAGAGATCCGCGTCCCAGTTTTCAATCCTTTGCTGCTTGCAAGGGGAGGAGACTTCCGGCTGGCCTGGTAGAACGAAGTGTCCGATTTCGTGGGCCAGGGTGAAGCGTTTGCGGGACTCCTCGCGAATCCGGGAGTTGATGACAATACAGCCGCGCTGGGCGTCGCGGATGCGTAAGAGTGCACCATCATAGCTTTCGGCCGGCCGATAAAGGACGTCAATGCCAAATTCCCCGGCGATTTCCGTCAACCGATCGCGGCTGTCGAGGCCAAAGCGACGGAGAAACGACTCGCTCACCAGGGCCACCAGGTCCAAGTCCGGATTTGTCTTCTTTACTCTCTCCTTCAACTCGGATTCCAGCTGGTCGAGTTCCTGCTGATCGGATTTCGCAAGCTGGCTGCTCTTACGGTACGCACGGGCGGTCTCGAGATTGGAGGGAAATCGGAGAGGCGACAAGAGCCGCTGGAGCCAATGGTCGGCGATCCTGATGGCGGTGACGGATTGGCTTTCGGATTGGTCTTCAAATTGGTCTTCGGGGCCGTCTGCCGGGCGCGTCGCTTCGATCGCTTGCTGGAGAGCGAGAGGCACAGGTCGGCTTGCGGCTTCTTCCCGTTTCGCGATTTGGGTGGCGGAGTGATGAAACCGGGCCCTCAGCGCATCGGGATCGATACCTCCTTCCCGTAATTGACGGCGCAGTTCATCGACGTTCGCGATGGGGTCGTCCACGAGGGAATCCGCGAGGCGCAGGATGTCTTCGGCGAGTGGCTGATTATTCGGCTTAGACATGTTGTGCCTCTCCGATCAGACGAGCATCCGCTAACTTCCGCAATCTAAAGTTAATACGTCTCCTCCGGTGCTCGACTTCCACCACGGTTGTGTTCAGCCTTTCGGCCAGTTCTTGGCTCGAAAAGGCATTGTAGCCCTCCGGCACCATCTGCAACCTCACGATCTCGAGAAGCTCGGGGTAATCTTTGAACTGCTCAACCAGCCAAACCAGACGCTCGCGCCGGAGGTGTTCGTCTTCGGGGTTCCCAAAGTTCGAGGTCCTCTGATCGAGGGAGGATTCCGACAGGTTTTCGCCGACGGCTCTCTCGTCATCCGGGTAAACGCTCGTCTTGGCGCGCTTCGATCGAACCAGATCGAGAAAGTCGCGTTTGAGCACCTCGCGCAAATACGCCAGAACCCCCGCGGTTGTGGGCGGTCCTTTGGTCGAAGACCATGTCACGGATGTGTTCAAAGGGTCGAGGAGCTTGAGCAAGGTGGCGCTGACCAGGTCAGCGGCACTGTCTCCACCGGGCAAGACGAGTTCGTCGCGCCGCCCTAAGCATGCCGCGGCTGTGAACAGACTTTGAGCATGCAGCGCCAGGCGGTAGAGCACTTGTTCGAAATCGACTTCGGCGCGAAAAATGTCCGTAGCTTTCCTCTTCCCGTGGCGCGCGCATACGTAAGATTTTCTCAGCCCGATCCGGAGATTTCCACAGAAAAATTATTGGAGCCGGCGAAAAAGTAGCCCAGCTCAATCGCACTAGCAGCAAGAGAAGTCACGATGTACCTTCCCAAGAACGAACGATGCCCCTCCACACTGATTTTTCTGCTGCGGTCGGGAACAGTTTTCGGGTACCCCTGAATTCGCCTCGCCGGTGAGGGAAGGAATAAATCAAATTCGTGCCTGTGGCTTCTGGCGAGAAGAGTTCCGACCTGGTCCAGAAGAGCGCACGGTCTATATTTCGTCCGGGAGTTGATTGCTCACATGGCCACGATTCCGAAACCGGCTGTACCGGCATGCGATTGGCGTGAAAACGATCCCTTGCTCACGCCCCAGCAGGTCGCTGAACGCCTGAATACATCGCTCGATTGGGTTTGGGATCACTCGTCAAGAAAGACGCCGCTCTTACCCGTCATACGTTTTGGCGATGGCCCTGGACGAGCAGGAATGCTCCGCTATCGGGCAAGCAAGATCGAAGAGTTCATCCTAGAACAAGAACGATTCACCAACACTCGACGTCGAAAGTCGGGGTGTAGAATGGCGCAACCCACTTGTTCCCCCACAGAAATTGAGGAATGAAATGGGTAAATCGCACCAGAATGGGTGGGTCGTTCTCCGTGGCAAGAAGTGGTACGGCTACTACCGCAGGACGGTCCTGGACCCAATTACCAACGAAAGAAAAGCAGACGTTGTTTCCGTCATCCTCGGGCTCAGATCTCAGCTGACAAAAGGCGTGGCCCGGGAGGCATTGCAGAAGGAAATAGCAAAGCAGACGGGGCAGAATCTTGGCGGCAGGATCATGAAGGACGGCTCAGTCACTTTTGGCTGGTTCGTCCGCAACCGATACTATCCGCTACGCGATTGGAGACCTGAGACAGAGAAAGTGAAGAAGATTCAGATCGAGAGGGATCTTGTCGAGAAATTTGACAGTGTTTCGCTGGAGGCCTTTGAGCAGTTCACCTTACAGAAACATCTCAAGCATCTCGCTACATTTCTCTCAGAGGACCGGGTGAGGCATGCCCGGTCCTATATGAAATCGATCTTCGCTGAGGCCGTCGAGCAGGATTTCCTGCTGAAAGATCCGACGCGTGGAATCAAGATTCCGCGGAATCTGCGGGAGAAAGACAAAACAACGCTGACGTGGCATCAATTGCGGGCGGTGCTCGCCGGCGTTGCAACCAGGGATCGTATGCTACTGACGCTTGAAATGACAGACGCGCTTCGCCCCAGCGAGTTGTTCGCGCTGCGGTGGAGGTCGTTCGACGGCCGTAGACTCACGATTAGCGAGACCGTCTACAAAGGAAAGATTCAACCGTTTGGCAAAACGGAAAAGAGCCTTGGGGACGTTCTTCTACCCAAGGGAATGGTCGACGATCTCTGGCTATGGAAGCAAGAGTGCCCTGACTCTTCACCCGACGTTTTCATTTTTCCCAACACCGATGGTGGGTTCATGGATACCGGCAATTATCGAAACCGAATCCTGAATCCGCTGGCGGAGAAACTTGGATTACCGAAACTGAACTTCCAGGTCTTGCGCAGAACGATGGCAACGCTGGCGCAGCGCAAGGGGTCGGTGAAGGACATCCAAGCTCACCTGCGGCACTCCAAGGCCGACACCACGGCCAACGAGTACATGCAGGAGTTGCCGGAGAGTGTGGGGCGGATGGTTGAGTCGATGTACGAGGAGTTAACGCACAATCAAGCTGCGGCGTCTGCCGATTTGCTACCAAATGCTACCAAAGAGGATGGGAGCCTACCGCTATCTGTATGAAAAATATCGTAGGCACGAGGAGACTCGAACTCCTGACCTCTACCGTGTCAAGGTAGGGGTGCAGCAGCCGGCTATTGATACAAAAGGGGTTAATAACCGGAGGAAGGCAGAACCGGAATACTCGGTGCCAATTGCTACCAAATTGCTACCAAAACATGGCAAGTGGGTTCGGGGCTGAATCGTGGGGGATCGACCCCTTCACTGTGAGGTAGGGCCTGCGGCCCCCGAAACAACATGAAAATTTCTCAGATCCAAGCCATAATCCACGATGGCTCGGAGCGGCGAGATTGACTCGACAGTGGAGAAGCCGAGGCCGTTTAACTGTGTGATCCGGAGCGTGCGTGATAGAAGCGAATAAGTGGTGCGTTGTCTCTCCCCCTGTGGGAGCGGTGATAGCCCGAGACCCTGCTTAATGTAATCTCCAGCACGCTCTCCGCTCCCGCCAGGAGGAAGCCTATGGCGTAGAAATCTAGCTGGCCTTGCGCTCCTCTTCTGACCGGACATCCTCGGGCTCGTTTACCTTCACGGACTCCCACGTCTTGACTTGCTTGTCGGCTTCTTCTTTCGCAATACCGTACCTTTCCTGTATTTTGCCGACGAGCTGGTCCCGTTGACCGGCGATGACGGTCAAGTCGTCGTCGGTGAGTTTGCCCCATTGTTTCTTGACAGCTCCCTTCGTCTGATTCCATCGTCCTTTTGTCTGTTCCCAGTTCATGGCATCCTCCTTCTGGTCACTATAATTTGGAGCGCGTTAGATTCTAACGCTCGATCGATTCTGAGTGACGTCCCGCTTTCGAACGCGCGCTGTATTCGTGAATCCAACTATTCTGTGATGGAGCAAGCAGTAGGCCAGCCGCGAAATCTATCGCTTTTGCAAGCACATACGTGCCGCGAGCAATAGAAACATCTGTGTAACTTAGGCGGGAGAACCGGCCACTTTTTCCTACGGCAAAATACCCGTTCTCACATTGGCGCGGGGTACGGGACCTTCTCGGTGTCCGTCGTTACTAGGGGCTTAGGCTTCCAAGTCTCTTTTAGATTAAGGCTGTACTCTGCTGTGTTTTGTGAGTTTGGTACAGATCTTGCTTGGCGCATGGAGGCGCTGCTCCGCGAACGACGCAGAGACAAGTTGTTCATGTGCTTGTCCGGCGAAAAATCGGAAGGAGTACTATGAGGCGAAAATCTCTAATTCTTTGTGTCGATGACCAATGGAATGGACTTGAAGGTCGCAAAATGCTGTTGGAGGATGCTGGGTGCAAGGTTCTGGTCGCCACCAGCGGAGCAGAAGCTTTGCAACTATTGGCGTCCCATCCGGTTGACTTGGTGCTATTGGATTATCACATGCCCGGAATGGACGGGGATGTGGTCGCAGAGCGCATGAAAGCTGACCAACCCGATGTCCCAATCGCTCTCCTTTCCGCAGATGATGGGCTGCCAGAGAGTGCTATGAGATGGGTAGATGCGTTTGTGTCCAAAAGCGAGTCGCCAGCGAACCTGCTGCAGATTGTCGAGCACTTGCTCGATCTGCGTTTTCTATTTGCCCCCTCGATGGTTTAACTGGCGTGCGAAGAATGTCCACCAGATGAGTGGATAAGCGTGGCAGCCGGCGAGGCTTTTTTAAGGAGGATGCAAAAACATGATGGAGAGAATAGCGAGACTTTCCGCGCGGACGGCCCCCTCCCATTTGTGAGCTTCTGTCCGGCGTCTTGTATGGGCGCAAGTGGCAGATGACAAGGCCGACAATACGTTTTTGGCGCGCGCCATAGCGGCACGGCGAACCGTGCCTTCCCCCTTCCCGAATCCCCAGCTCGCCCGCAATCGCTCGCCAGGAGCGTCCCTGTTCGCTCAGCGCGGCGATCTGAACGAGGTCGACAGTCACTCGCTTCCTTCCGAGTTTCGTGCCCCGATTACCTCGCTTCGAAGTGCGTCGATCCCGGTTGGTAGAGTATGATCCTGAGTCTGGCTAGACTCATCGTTCTGCCAGGTACGAAACGTAAACCCGGAAATCCGAACTGGGGTGCGGCTCCCCGGCCCCTTCCTGCTTTTCTTCGCACTTGGCGGGCGGGCTCATCGCGGCAAGTCCAATAGTGAACTATTCCGGCACGCTGCGGAACTGGTAGGCTGCTGATGAGGCTGCGGCTCCAAAGCCACAGCCTGATTAGCTGCCGCCTCCTTCACCCGGACAAGTCAGAATCAGCGCCTTTCAACCCTACATCCTCATCCCGGTGGCCCAATTGGCCGTTCATGCTGGTATTGCCCCCCTGATTATTCTGGTCTTGCTCCACAGCGCCCTTGCCTTGGTCTTGATCCCTCGATTTGTCCATAGGAGCGATCTCCCCTCGCTTCGTCATGCCACCCCCAATACCGTTGGTGTTCTCTTGAATTTGGCTATCAGACTTCCCGATTCTTGCACGGCATGCGTTTCACTGCATGGTCAAAAGGGACCACTCTGCCGAGCAGGGCCAACGGGTCCCTTTACAGCTCCTTTCCGCAATCGGTGCACTTCGACCCCCGGAGGATGTCGAACACAACGACATCCTTCGCTTCTGACGATTGATGATCCGCTGAACCTGGTTTCATGTCACGCTACCTTGCACTTGCCCCGATCAATCCGCCGTTTACCGGAGAGATCTGGGTGAGGTAATTCTGCGACGAGCAGAGATGCTGCTAGGCAGAAAACCGAGATGCCAGGAATCCGCATTGTACCTCCAACTGCTCGTTGACAGCGACACTACCTTCCTGTCTTCCGTTCTGCTGATCTGCACAGGTGGACAACTATCGCAACATCGGGATTACGGTGAAATCACCGGCGGTCAAAACGCGATATTGCCAGCTTTCGTCAAGCGTGACGTGCTATCCTGTCGACCACAATGGCCTGCTAAGTATTGACGCGGATGCTGTTGCGTTCTTAACTCTGAGGTTTAATTGGTTGGCTACATAATTCCAGCGAAGTAGAAGAGATGTGTGTAAAACGGGCAACCGCGGGAATCTCGATGGTGCTGTCCTTGATTGTTCTAGCGGCGACCGGCCAGCGGGAGCCTTCCTCTCCAAACGCGAAAACTCAATTGGAAAACTGCCAGACAGCAATGCGAATCATCTCAAAAAACTACAACAATGCGAAATACGCCGTTCAGCGGACGCGGAGTTCGACAGACGCGAGCCACATACTGCCCGCAGTCAATGAAGCACAACTTGCCCTCGATGCTATGGAGCAGCAACCACTCAACGTGTGCAACGAAGCCTTGCAGAAGGTGAGAGGAGGGCAGCAGCAAGACACTACGGACTAATTGACTGGCGAAACATCCCTTTACGCTTAAACCCCTCATAAGTCCCCGGCTTGCTCCGCGTTGCCTAGCAACGCTTAGCGGAACGTACGTTAAGCGTACAGGCCCTGACAGCCCTCAGTCTCTATCTCGGTTCTATCTGCCTCTTCTATTACCTTATGCACTCTTCTTAGATCGCTTAGATTGGTTACGGGTTTCGGAAGGTCGGTTCACGGGCAAGTATCAGTTGCGGGCTATCTATGATCAATTCCGGTACTGATTGCCTCTCGGAGTCTGCCTGCCCATTCGCGAAACTGATTTGCCCAACCTCTTGCTAGCAAAGCCTCACGCACATTGGCTGCATTGCCGTGGCTGTCGGCGTTGCCTTGTTCACTGGGAGCCGCAAGATCGATGTCGTCCACAAGCGACCGAAATTTGTCGATGTTCATGACCGCGAATCATATCGGACTGGTCGGCGGGATTGATTACGGGCCTCCACTGTGTGCGGTTTCCGGATGTTGCATTTTCAGGCGCTAATCGCGTGCATTGCGGCCAAGAGTGTGACGGAGCATCCGCCAAGAAATTGGGTATCCTTTCAAGGACTTGAAACGGCGACAAATCGATCTTACGTTTACCCTCCCGCAGCATCTAATCGCGCATGAGGCCCACTACCTGTTGGTTCACGTGGACTGGCGCAGGCCCGAACAAACGTGCCCTACGCGGGATTGATACCGGACTCGGCGGGCAACATCTACGGCACCCCAGTTTTTGGGGCGCTATTTTTCTCCAGCCGATGAATGAAGGTCATTCCAACCTCTCGGGACGAGTCGCACGGCACAACCTCAGAATACGAAGTGCAAGGCGAACTGCATGAAGCGAGGCGTGGTTAGCGTCGAATGATATCTGCCGAACTGGGTTGGGTCGTCGGAGAGCGAGGGTTGAGCGGTGGAGGCCAGCGGTCCGCGCACGTCGTAGCGCACCGAGTTGGTGGCGTTAAACGCTTGCCAGCTGAACTCCAGACGCCTCTGCTCACCAAGCGAGAAATCCTTGCTCACCCCGGTATCGATGTTGAACATGCCGTCGCCAATGACGTTGTTGCGAGCCCCTGATTCGCCCGGCCACTCTGGACGGAAAGCCGCCTCAGCCGCAGCCGGATTGGCGAAGATGTCGGGCCCGCCAACACCATTCACAACGACGTTTTTGGGGTTAGACGCGACCGGAGGCGGCCCGTTCGGTTCGGCATCGCCCTCGATGTTCCAGTTGGTAGCCCAGGTGAAACCGTTGTCAATCGTGATCGGGAACCCACTGGTCCAGCGGAACACGCCGGAGACGTGCCACCCGCCAATTAAGGCTTCGATCAGGGGGCCCGCGTTTCCCGCCGTCATCTGGCCTTTGCCAAAGGGGAGATGGTAGACCAGGTTCGCGTTGACTTGGTGGAAGGCGTTGAAATCGGAGAGCCCGCGCAGAGACAGGGGATCATAGGAATTGATGACAATGCCGCCGCCGTTCAAGTCGTTGCCGGTTCCACCAGTTCCTTCATACGGACCGATTCGCTCGGCTGCCGAAGCCTCGTCGAACGACTTCGAAAACGTGTAGTTGAACTGCGCCTGCAGGTTTGCTCCCCAGCGGGCATTGTAGGTCACCTGCAGCGCGTTGTAGTCGGAAGTGCCGATGTTGCGCCAAGCGTACAGCGAACTGAACTGGTCGTGGTAGAAGGTGTACGGGCCGTACTTGCTGTTCGGGAGGGCGGGACTCAACCCATTATTGGAGCTGGGCAAATCCATTTTGAACAGCGAGAAAGTTTCGTTATGCGCGTAACAGTTCCAGAGCTCGTAGATGTTTTGCGTGGCTGTCGGATTCGCGGGAAGGTTGCCGGGTGCGCAATTGAGGGACGAACTTTGGCTGCCGAGGTTGCTCTGCGTCGTCACGCCAGCCCATGCGGGAAAAAGATTCTCGAAAAATGGTACGGGCTGGATCAGGTTGACGTCGGTGCGGGCGGCTGCCGACTTCGAGAGCATGGTGGCGGCCTGAAAATACGTCATGCCACTGGAAGTTACATTCGTAGGCATGGCCAGATCGACCTGCAAAGGCAGACGCCGGGCGATGCTGCCCACATAGGCAACCTGGAGCGAGGAGTGGGAGGTGATTTGGCGCGCAAGCGAGAAATTGAAGACGTGCGCGTAGGGAGTCTTTACACTTTGATCCAGCCCCCAGTTGATGGCAAAGGCGCTGTTGCTCGGTGTAACCGGGAAACTGCCTGACGGCGCTGGGCCGAACAAGCAGCCCGGCCCATTTAAAGACGGGCAGGGTGGTGGCAAGCAGGACTGACCGGATGATCCCGGAACGAGGCAAGTAAAGCGTGGGGCATTGGCGGGTGACACGACACCAGCGGGGTTCCCGAGATGGGTGGAGAGGCCGAAAGAGCCATTTTGGTCAAAGCTGTTCACGATTGGAACACCGAAGTGGTCGTACATGATGCTGTAACCACCGCGGATCGAGAACTGATCTTTCTTCCCAAGAATCTTTGAGACCCATCCGTCGCCAGTATCTGGCGCCCAAGCCACGGCGATTCTCGGTGAAAAATTCTTGTGATCCCAGTTCCACAGTCCCGGACCGTGATTTTTGGGTCCGCCAAGGGTGAAAGACATCTCTCCGGCATTGTTGGCCGGTTGGCCCTGCGCGGCCAATGCGGCGCTGTGGTTGAACCAGTCGGCGACATTTTGATTGGTGCAGCCGCCGCCGGCAGCCTCCACGCAAGGTGCGACCTGATATCCATTGGTTTCGTAAGGCGGAGCTTCGAGCACCCAGCGCAAGCCGTAAGTGACCGTCAATCGAGGCGTCATCCGCCAGGTATCCTGCCCGTAAAACTCGTAGTCATTGATCGCATAGCGGCGGTTGATCGCCTGGCCCTGGGGCAACGCCGCGCCGTTGCGAGCAGAATTGTAAATACCGTCACCCTCGGGGAAAATACCCAACAGGATCGTCGTCGCGCTGTCGTAGTTCGGGCCGAAATTTTTGTCGATGTTCGGATAGGGTTTGCCAGTGGCTGGATTGGTGTTGTTGGCCGGATCCAGCGGGCTGGGGCTGCCAGGGTAGGCGATTCCGCCGGTGTCGAGATATACCGCGTTAGTCTGAACGTCGGAGAAGGAGTTGGCGTAACTGATGTGGTTGTTGCGAATCAGAAATAAATCGGTGCCGAACTCAAGCGTGTGATTTTTCCGAGTCCAGTTCAAACTGTCGGTGACCTAAGAGCCGGTTCTTCTTGATCGGCCCTCCCCCCGTGACGCCGAATACATTGCGCAAGAGCTCCGGCGCCTTGTTGGATCCGCCATTGGTTAGCTGGGACTCCTTCAAGAACGGGTCGTTGGCGCTGAAGATGGTATTGCGGTTGTACTCGTAGGCCGAGCCGTGAAAGCTGTTCGTTCCACTCTTGGTCGCCAGCGCGACCTGAGCGCCGCTGGAATAGCCGGAGTCGGCATTGGCGTTGGCGGTGGTGACGCGGAATTCCTGGACCGAGTCGGGTGGCACGTTCAGGACACTGGTAAACGCGTAACCGTTATTCTGGTCGTTGACCCCAATGCCGTCGGGCGTGACGTTAGATTGGTCGCTGCGCATGCCGTTCACTGCACCGCTCCGTGTGTCCGTTTTGGCGTCCAGTTGATTTCCCGAGGTACGCCACACCAGGCTGCAGGCTGAGCAACTGCACTACGTTGCGGTCGGCAATGGGCAATTCGTCGATCTGGTTTTCCTCGATCACGTTGCCCGGGATGCATCGGTGCGATTGATAAGCGGCGCTTCACCTTCGACGGTGACCGATGTTGTCGCACCCGCAACCTGTAGCTGAATGTGTATGGTAGAGGGGGTTTTGACAACGAGCGTCACCTTCGACACCAGATACGGTGCGAAGCCGCTTGCGGTTGCCTCCAGCCGATAGTTTTGCCCGGAGGCACATCAAGGAACTGGTAGAGTCCTGACGCATTGCTTGTGGTAATCCGCTGCAATCCCGTTGCCGGTTCGGTCAAAGTAATCTTCGCGCCGGCAACCGCCGCGCCAGAGGGGTCAGAAACACTGCCATTCAGCAGGCTGGTGGATTGCGCCGTCGCCCACGAGGCCAATAACGCCAACACCGCGAGCACCCAAATCGCGCGTCTTGTTCCCTGCTCGCTTCGAACGTCAAACCCGTACCACCCCTCGTGCTGCCTGCTGCTTACTCGCTGATGAATTCGCTTCATCGACGTGGCCTCCCAGGAAGAAGGCAACGCCGGGCGAAAACACGTGAGAAGAAATCGCCCGTCCGTTTGCGCCTTTTCGATGCCCAATGCTGATTCTGGGGCGCCCAGATCGAACCCCTCCCGCCCCGAGTGCCGCGCACTATACCTGAGGATCGGAGCAAAGATCATGCAGAAAAATCAGATGGGCTGAACTGTATTCCTTGTGGAATCGGCGAGGACGCGAACATGCGAGATTGGATTCGATGCGATCACACCGTTAAGCGCGCCTTCAGCCCCATTGAATCGCACAATATCAGTCGATGTGGACGGGAAGGGACGTAACCGACCTCTCGAGATCGCCACAACCAGTGATCCTGTAGACCCGCTTGCCTGGCGTCAATGGCACCATTGGACTCTGGCTTCGCAACTTTTCAAAGTCCGTCTGAGCAAAGGGAAAAATGTTCTCACCGTACACATATTGACGAACGGAAACATGAATCTGGCTTATTTCGACTTCAAATTGGTCCGCAGATCAAATGGAGCCTGTCAGCGATTCAATTCAGTGTCACACGCAATCCCGTCGCATGGGGAACAGTAACGGAGCATTTGCCCTGCTTGAGCGAGTCGGCCTTCGTTGAGGTTGTGATGTGCGCTTCGCGGCTGTCCAGTCCCGGTGCGTGTAATGTCTCGGTGTGCACCACTCCACTCGCGTCGCGACCAAAGTCGAGTTCCACCTCAAGGTCTGCTGCCGCGTCCTTGTTCAGAATGATCACGGATGTGTGCCCGCCAGGCAGTTTCGCGGCATACACCGTTGCATTGACTCCCGTAGCCTGCAGCTTCGTCGAGGACTCGGTCTTCAACAGCGTTCCGCCGCTGAACGAGCCCGCAAACTTGAGCCCATAACCGACCGGCTCCAACACATAGTCCGAGTCAAATGTCCCAATAGGTGTATAGAAAGGATGCGGATGCGTGGCAATCTGTTCGGGAGTCACGCCCTTCGCTTCGAGAAGCGCGTCGCCGGGCAGAGTTCCGCCAACGGAATTGGCCACAGATTTGCCAGTACCACCGTGCAGATTGACGCCGGAATAGTCATTACTGGCTAGAAAGAGCAAATAGTCGGCAGACCAAAGCGCAGCGGCAAACACATCGGAGACACCCGGCTTGCCTCCGCGATAGCAAGTGTTGCCTTCGGTCATGCGTACGCGTGCACCCATCTTGCTGGCCGCGGCCGATGCGATATTTGCCGTGTTCTGCACCTTTTGCATCGTCGCCGGTTTCAGCAAGTTCGGAATGTTGACATCGGGGTTCGTCGCCGGCCCGCCAAAGTAATAATGATGAGTCAGGGTCGTTACGTGGGGAGGGGCCTGGATGGAAGGCCATTGATCAGCAATCTCGGTCAGCCATGACACAGCGCCGGCAACATCAGGCATGCCGAACTTTGCTGCCGACACCCCAGCTGCGATAGCCCGCGACAGCGAGAGCCATTCTTGCAGGTACGTCTCGGCAGACCACGTTTTCGGATCGCGCAGGTGCCGGTCAAATAGATCCGCCTCGTTTCCGATCTGGAAGTACTGCAGGCGGTCACCCAGCGTCTCGGCTACAAAGACCGCTTCCTCAGCGGCGCGTGCCGGTGTATTCGTGCCCATCCCGATGCCGTACACGCAAGTCCAACCAGTGGCTTGGAGGAACTCCGCCAGGCTTCTGACTGCCTCGACCGTCACCGCGTAGTAGTGAGCCTTCGGCTCGCCCGCGACCTCACGGACTTGAGGATGCTCTGGTTCGGGAAAGTCAGGCTTAGGTTTCCAGTAAGCGAACTCGCTGGTGTTGCCTCCAAGGCGCAGGACGCCAGTTGACGAGAGCGCTTTGAACTCGCGAATCAAGCCGCTGTTCTGCGCCGAAAAGAAACTGGGATCCGCGAGTTGCTGGACCTCATAAGACAGGCCGACAAAGTCGATCGGCATACGAGGACCAGTCGCTTCCCTGGGGATGGCAAGGGCAATCCGGACCTTGCTTTGGCCCTGCGTGTGAAGACGTGCTGCAGCCATGGTGCAGGCTGTGGTGGCAAGAAACCTTCGTCGTGTGAGCATTCGGATGTCTCGATTCTTTTCTTTACTACTGGCCCAGAGCGCCCGCGTTTCTTGGTGAGGTTAAGAATATGACAGCGATGACTCCATCTGGGGCGTCCCTTGTCCTTCAGATTTGAAGCGTAACAAGGATATTTTCATCATCGGCGCCCCGGTCAACCGCGAAGCTTTCGCGCGATCTTGGTCTCGGCGCGTTTCATCGCTTCACCATTTTGAGTTAATCCCGAAAATATTGTGTCATTTTACTTTAGGAGGCACCAGCTGCGACTGGACAAGGGAACAGTTTTTTCGTATTGATAAACAGTACCCTTGTAACGGGTACGGTTCATGAGCGATCTTGGGAGGGAACTAATGAGAGGCGGCGTAGTTGGAAGGCTAACGCCTCGACGAAGTTGGTCAGCGGCTTGCGACGCTGCTCACCAGGTTATTCACGTCACGAGGTTTGCAAGAAAGCAAAGCGAGACTTGAAAAAGCCCAACGCGTCGCCCACGTCGGCTACTGGGTATGGGACCTCGATACGGATCGCGTGACCTGGTCTGACGAAGCCTCCCGCATCTTTGGGCTGGAGCCGCAAGTAGGTCCCATAGACTTAGCCACACTACGCGAAATGATCCACCCTGAAGATCGAGAGTCTGTGTTCCACTTCGCGCGTACGAACGTTCTTCCCTCCATAGGAGATTTGCTCCTTCCGGAAGTGCCCGGGCGCCACGATTCAGGAAGGAGAGTGGAAGTAGGTATTCATGTATCCATGCAAAAGTAGGGACGCTTTCTCTCATCGATGATCTCGCGCGCCAGATAGGAAGTCCCTCCCTCTTCAAAAGGCCCTCTGCACTTCAAGCTGCGATAGCGCTTTGCGTCTGCGAGGAAATGCTCGTGCGTGGATGAGAGCTGGCCTCCATACTTGACGACGAAATTCTCAAACTCCTAGCGCGATCTCGAATCTCTTTACTTGGTCTCGAACTTTGTGGACGCACTTGGGCGTTAGGATACAGAGGAAAGTTGCATGCAGAATGACTTCAGTTGAGGTTGTTGTTTAGCGAAATCTTAAGCGTCAGACTGCTGGACATTTTCGCCGGATGAGGGAGGGTACCTTAAGGCGTTAGCGGCTTGTAAACTAGACCGATCACCAGGCCCGCCAGTACCCACCCGATCGCATTGCTTGCTGCGATTTCCAGCCCGAGTTTCGTATCCATGTTCATAGTGACAAGGTTGGAAATCGGGTGGATGCATGCGACGAAAACTCCCATAAGCAAACCAAACTAAACTGCAATCCCCGCACAGCGAAGGATGTGGCGCCGCACCAGCCCGCGTAGAGCAACACCGCCGTCAACAGCGCCACCAGTGTGGACGCCATCCCAAAGGGCATGTACTTCATTTGCATGTCCGATGCTCGGTAGAGGGCCGCCGAAGATGCGAAATCCTTCCATATCAACCAACCTTCCGTCAAGAATCCCCACGCGAAAAATGTCACCAGGGCAGCGACAGCCGCTAACAAAAGGCGAAAGTAGTTCATGGTCTCTCCTTGTCGAGTCAATTGTTCTGAACGACCGCTAGCAGTTCATCCAGCTTCTCGAACGATTCGTTCATCCCCAGCGACACAATGTGTCCAAGTTTCGGATCCGGGAAGCCTTCTTGCGTAACGACCACCTTCGTACCTTCGCCTTCGTCGAAAAACTCGATCGTTACGCGGATCGCCGCCGATCCCATGATCGCGGTGTAGACGATACGCCGAAGGTCGATGATTTCCTCGTACGTCCCCGAAAACGTGTACTCCCCTTGCCCCGCTATCTGCATCTTCTGCGTGAACGAGCCGCCCGGCCGCAGGTCTGCCTGAATCTCTACTTTCGTTGCGTCCTTGCACCCTGCCCATTGCTGCAGTTTCTCGACTTGCGTCCAGTAGGCAAACACCATCGCTCGTGGTGCCTCGAACACCCGAGTGATCTGTAGGCGAGTGCCGCTCATTTTCACCTCGGATTTCATCTCTCCTCTCCCATCGCCGTGTCTTTTCTCATCAGCTCATCTAAGGCGTCGAGCGCCGAATCCCAAGCAGCGGCGTAGTGAGTCATCCATCGCCTCGCCTCCTCCAGGCCCGCCCTTCTTGCACGGATAAGGTGGAGTCGTCCCATGCGCCGGCGCTCGATCAAACGTGCGCTTTCCAAAACTCGCAGGTGGCGCGAGATGGCAGGGGTACGCAGCCCTGAAAAGGCTGGCGTCGGCGGTTCAACTTCGTCCCTTGGCCACCATCATTCTCAAGAACTTGCGTGACTCTCCCCGGTGACCTTCAGTCCGCTCCTCGCCAGCATCTGGAGGGTCGCGCAAAGAGACCAAAACATACGTCCATTTCCTAGAAAACCGTGAACTGTCTTCCAATTCGGTTCGCTGTTAATTTCCAGGGGCAGAGTTCTCGGCGAGGGCTCGAACATCAACACGAATGATGTGGTTTCGCCGGGCGCGGCGCAACTCGGAATTCTTTGCCGCGGAGACGGGCGATTCTTCCTGGAATCACGACTCGGTCTTGAAGATCTAGAAGCTATGTCTATGACGGCCAAGAACGAGCCGGCATGGCGGGGCGGTAGTGAATCGGGGAGATTCCACGAGCGAGCTTGAAAGCGTGGCTAAACGAAAACTCCGAGCGATAACCAACGCGCGATGCGATCTCGCTGAGCCGCAAGTCAGTTTCCTCAAGTAACTGTGCGGCGATACCCATGCCAGCGAGTCAGATAGCTGTGCCGCGGCGGTTTCCGAGTCCCGTCGCTCCCGCCAATTTTTGGCGGATGCAATTCTGAGGGCATTCCATGTCTAAGGATGTCTAAGAACGAAGGCGGAGACGTGCCGCCAGCAGGTAGGGTAAGATTCATCGAATTCGGAGCTTCTATTGCCAATGGTGCATTTTCTAATCGTTCTTGCGCTTTCAATCGCGTTAATTGCCGTGTTGGGTGTCTGGCGCCGAGATCGAAGACTTCTCTCCGAATCGCGTAAGGGTTCGCAGGATCGGGACGCCGAACGAACAGCTGCCCTTGAAAAAGCCAATGAAGGTCTAAGAGATTCCCAGGTCGATTTGCAAAGACGATGGCAGTATCTTGCCGAGGCTCAGAGGCTGAGTCACTCTGGGACTTTCGGATGGAAGGTGCACAGCGGTGAACTCGTCTGGTCTGACGAAACCTACAAAATTCTGGGTTTCGCACGACAAATGAATCCTACGTTTGATTTGGTATTCGACAGAGTTCACCCTGAGGACCGGGACCGACTGCGACAGCTCAGGGATCGTGCCACGCAGAACGGCATGGACTTGGATGTCGAGCATCGAATTCTCCTCCCCGACGGTGTCATCAAGTACGTCCACGCCGTTGCGCATGCCGGAAGAGATAGCTCTGGCGATCTTGAGTACATGGGCGTAGTTACCGATATCACTGAACGCAAACGCGCCGAGGAAGAACGCCAGGCACTGTCTCGCAACTTGCAAGAAAGTAAAGCCAGGCTTGAAGAGGCCCAACGC
>Ga0307474_10000829_pt1 | contig 22282 bp, 19 predicted proteins | sample atmos_gasesECM1C_2_FD_203312 | JGI IMG/M metagenome (GOLD analysis project Ga0307474, IMG submission 203312) | Hardwood forest soil microbial communities from Morgan-Monroe State Forest, Indiana, United States - atmos_gasesECM1C_05 | ecosystem: Environmental > Terrestrial > Soil > Temperate... | reverse complement strand
GGCCCATTTGAATGGGCCGGCACAGGGGATCAATACTTTACTGCGATTTTTATCCCGAGTGATCCGGCCACGGCTGCGATGGTGACGCTGCGCAACTCGATCGAAATTCCCGAAAAGGCCGGCGCCAAAGAGAACAAGGCCGAAGTTTTGGGCGCCGCGGTCGGCGACCTTCGCGGGCAAACTACCGAGCGGTTATTCGTTGGCCCAAAGGAACTGGCAGTCCTTGATGCCATCACTGTTTCGACCATCAAGAACGACAACCCCGATCTGCGCGGCATTGTCGATTTCGGCTGGTGGGGCGTCCTGGCCCGGCCGTTGTTTCTGTGGCTTAAGTGGACTTACAACCACATCGTTCCCAACTGGGGATGGGCGATCGTTCTTCAAACCTTGATCATCACCATCGCGCTGCTACCTCTGCGCATCACGCAGCTGAAGTCGACGCTCAAGATGCAGCGGGTTGCGCCGCAGATTAAGTCGATTCAGGAGAAATACAAAAAATACACGCTGCGCGATCCGCGGAAGGCAGCGATGAACGAGGAGATCAGCGCTCTGTATAAGAAAGAAGGCGTGAATCCGGCTGGCGGCTGCTTGCCTCTGCTGATCCAGATGCCGTTTCTCATCGCCTACTACAAAATGCTGGGAGGAGCCCTGGAGCTTCGCCACGCGCACTGGCTCTGGATCAGCGATCTGTCCGCCGCGGATTGGGTGTTGCCGATCTTAATGGTCGTGAGCATGGTCGTGATGCAGCGCATGACACCGCAAGCCGGCATCGACCCGGCGCAGCAGAAAATGCTCACAGTCATGATGCCGCTGATGATGGGTTTTATTTTCTTTAAATTGCCGGCGGGGTTGAATCTCTATTACACCGAGAGCAATCTGATTTCGATTGCGCAGCAGGCCGTTATGAACCGCACCAGCCTCGGCCGTGAAATGCGCGAAATGATGGAGAAGCGCGCGCGGAAAAAAGATAAGTGAGGTAGCTTTTGGCTTTTTGGCTTTTAGCTTGCAACCTTCTACGCCGGAGTTGATATAGGATTTTGATTTCGTGCCAGGTCTTACGCTGTGAACCTCTGCTTCCTCTGTGGTAAAAGTTTTTAAGATTTCGAGCAAAGCCAATCACCAAGAGCTTTCCTATGGACAAACTCGCCGCCGCCAACCGAATTAACGAATTTCTGCAAGCCGTTGTCTCCGACGGCGGACTTCACCTCAAGTACCGCATCGTCGTCGATCCGCCCGCGCAAAGCGAGTGGGAGAAGCCCGAGATCTTTGTCGACCTATCCGGTCCGGACTCTGCCCTGCTGCTTGACCGGGGCGGCGAACTCTTGCGTGCTCTGGAGCTGATCGCCCTCGAAATCCTTCGATTGCCTTCGGGCGATCATGAAAAAATTTCTTTCGATTGCAAGAACCAGCGCTCAATTCGCTTTCAGGAATTGCGTATGGCCGCCACCGTCGCCGCCGAAAAAGTACGCCAGACCGGCACTCCGTTCCACTTCGCGCCCATGTCGTCGCGCGAGCGGCGCATTATTCACCTCGCACTGCGCGATCAAACTGACCTGCGCACGGAAAGCGATGGTGAAGGCTTCAACCGCTGCGTCGTGCTCTATCCCGGAGACTACAAGGTCGCCAGCAGGCCTGCGCGCCGTACCGTGCCTTAGGGTTGATACGCGATTGTGACGCTGCCCTTCTTGCTTCTTACCTGCGCACACAGGCAAAATGAATCGCCCAATCGATTCGCAGCAAAGAGGCCTTCTATTATGTGTCTCGTTCGCAACGAAATTCTGTGGTCATTGATCCTGACGCTTCTATTCGCCATGACGACGCCATCCGTCTCCCAAACCTCCGGCTCGCAGCTGATCTATCCCCAGGCAAGGCGCGGCGACCAAGTCGACGACTATCACGGTACGAAGGTCGCCGATCCCTACCGCTGGCTCGAAGACACCGATTCCGCCGATACGCATGCATGGGTCGAGGCGGAAAACAAACTTACGTTTTCCTACCTCGACAAAATCCCTTACCGGCAGCCCATTCACGAACGCCTGACCAAGCTGTGGAACTACGAGCGTTACACTGCTCCTCGCCAGGAAGGTGGGCGTTACTTTTACGATCACAACAACGGACTGCAGAACCAGAATGTGCTGCTGGTTGCGGAATCTTTAAGTGCTGAACCGCGTCTGTTGCTCGATCCCAATTTGCTGTCGGCCGATGGGACGATCGCGGTCTCCGATACGGCGATCTCCGATAATGGCAAGCTCATGGCCTACGGCATTGCGACTTCCGGTTCGGACTGGAACGAATGGCACGTGCGCGACGTTGATACCGGTAAAGATCTGCCGGATGACATCAAGTGGGTGAAGTTCTCCGGCGCATCCTGGACCAAAGACAACAAAGGTTTCTACTACAGCCGCTACGACGAGCCCAAAGGCGCCAGCATGCGCGACACCAACTATTTTCAGAAGCTTTACTATCACCGTCTGGGCACGGCGCAAGCCGAAGACAAACTCATCTACGAGCGTCCAGACAATAAAGAAATGGGATTTGCCGGAAGTGTTACCGATGACGGTCACTACCTGATTATCAGCGTGTGGCAAGGGACGTCACCGAAGAACCGGCTTTACTATAAAGATCTGACGCAGAACGATTCACCAGTCGTAAAGCTGCTGGACGACTTCGACGCGCAATATCAGTTTATCGACAACGACGGTTCGGTTTTTTGGTTCCAAACCGATCTCGATGCTCCCCGCGGACGTGTGATCGCCATTGACACCCGCCACCCCGAACGCTCCTCCTGGAAAACTTTGGTTGCCCAAGGCGCTGACAAGCTGGAATTCTCCAGCGTCGTCAACAATTCGTTTCTCCTGGGTTATCTGAAGGATGCCCGTACCGAAGTTCGCGTCCATGACTTGAACGGTGCATTTGTGCGCAGCGTTGACTTGCCCGGCATCGGCACTGCCGTCGGCTTTGGCGGCAAGCGCAAAGACAAAGAAACCTTCTACGCATTCACCAGTTTCATCTCCCCAACCACGATTTATCGCTACGATCCGCAAGCCGGCAAGAGTACGATCTTCCGCCAGCCGAAAGTCGACTTCGAGGCCAGCCGCTACGAAACCAAACAGGTTTTCTACAACAGTAAAGACGGCACAAGGATTCCGATGTTCCTCACTTATAAGAAAGGAATCAAACTCGATGGACAGAATCCGGTTCTGCTCTACGCCTACGGCGGATTCGACATCTCGTTAACTCCGGCTTTCTCTGTTCCCGATGTCGTGTGGCTAGAAATGGGAGGAGTCTATGCTCAGCCCAATCTGCGCGGCGGTGGCGAGTACGGAGAAGAGTGGCACCAGGCGGGCATGAAATTAAAGAAGCAGAACGTATTCGACGATTTCATCTCCGCCGCCGAGTGGCTCGTCGACAACAAATACACATCGACGCCGAAGCTGGCGATTCGCGGCCGCAGCAACGGCGGCCTGCTGATCGGCGCATGCGTGACGCAGCGCCCCGATCTTTTTGGCGTCACGCTGCCCGAAGTCGGCGTCATGGACATGTTGCGCTTCCACAAATTCACTATCGGCTGGGCCTGGACGTCGGACTATGGCTCCTCGGATGATCCTGTGGAATTCAAAGCGCTCTACGCCTACTCGCCGCTGCACAACCTGAAACCGGGAACGAAATATCCGCCCACCTTGATCGCAACTTCGGATCACGACGACCGCGTTGTCCCCGGCCACAGCTTCAAGTTTGCCGCCACCATGCAAGCCGATCAAGCCGGACCAGCGCCGGTGCTGATTCGCATCGAGACCAAAGCCGGGCATGGGGCGGGGAAATCGATCACGAAGTTAATCGATGAGACTGCGGACACCTGGGCATTCGTCACGTATAACCTGGGTATGGAGATAGACCTGAAATAGCTGTTCATGATGGTCAGAATACCCACCATCCTGATGAAGTGGCTGGTTCGCGAAGCAAACCAGCCATGCAGTCGAAAAGCGGAATTTTCCAAGAGCCAGAAAAACTTCGGTATAACCTCTCCCGATCCTGCAGTTTCAGCTCCCAGTCTTCGAAGGACATTGTCCCTCGGTACCCGGAAAAAAGTCTGAACAGGAACCGCAGGGAATGGAATACTCCAATGATAGGAAGTTTGCATCTTTCATTCCGCGTTTTTGGGGCATAGACCACCTTGACTGACAGGGGCCGGAGCTTAATGAGGAAAGTTGTCGTGTTTTTCTTTTTTTGCTCTCTGCTGCTTTTTGGACAGAGCAACAGTGGCGAGCTGCGGCTCAGGGTGACAGATCCATCGGGTCTCGCAGTGAAGACCACGATTCAGGTAATCAGTGAGGCAAATCAATATCGGCGCAGCCTGAGTACCGACGACCAGGGGACTTTGACTCTGCAACGCCTACCCTACGGGGTCTACCAGTTCAACATCAACCAGCCGGGATTCGCCGAGGTCTCTCAAGCGGTCGATGTCCATTCGTCAATTCCAACCGAGCATTTGATTCAACTGAGGGTCGTTGCGCCAAGCGAGTCTGTCACCGTGAGGGCGCCCAATACCCTGATCAACCCCGATCAAGCCGGATACGTCAACCAGGTTGGTTCAGAAACGATCCAGAACCGCACCACGTCCTTGCCGGGGCGCTCCTTGCAAGATCTTGTGAGTTCGCAACCGGGATGGTTCTACGAAGGAAACGCTGTCTTGCACCCGCGCGAGTCCGAATATCAGACGCAATTTATCGTGGATGGAATTCCGCTCATGGACAATCGCTCGCCCAGCTTCGGGCCGGTGATTGAGGCCGATGACGTTCAATCGCTGACCATTTACACGGCTGGATTTCCCGCCGAGTATGGCAGAAAAATGGGCGGGGCGGTTGAGGTCAATACACTCCAGGACCCGCAACCCGGTTTTCACGGCCAGGTCGGGCTTTCCGGAGGCAGTTTCGATTCTGCGGGAGCATTTGCTCAGGGCCAATACGCCTGGGGGAAAAACGTCTTCGGGGCAAGTGCCAGCGGCGATACCACGGAGCATTATCTGAATCCGGTCGTGACTCAAAACTTCAACAACACCGCGACTCTCGGAGACTTCTCAGCCAATTACCAGCGAAGCCTCACGCCGAACGACCGGCTGAGCCTAATCGTGCGCCATGAGTTCTCGCGATACGGCATTCCAAACGAGCTGGTGCAGCAAGAAGCAGGCCAGCACCAGACAGCCGACAACTTTGAGACCATGGGAATTGCTTCCTACCAACACATCTTTTCAACGAACATGGTCGGCGACTTTCGCGGGATGGTGCGCGACAACGCAAACGATTTCTACTCGAATTCCGAGTCCACGCCTATCTTCCTCTCCCAAAACAATCAATTTCGCGAAGGATACTTCAAGGGCGCCATCACCGTCAGCCAGGGGCATCACGAATGGAAATTCGGGGTTGAATCTGACAATCTATACTTGCATGAAAACTTCGGCTGGCTCATCACCGATCCCACACAATTCGATTCCAGCACGCCCGCGGCGTTCAATTTTCTCGGAAGCCGCCCGGACCTGGAACAGGCGGCCTTTGTACAGGACCTGATCCGCCTCGGTAACTGGACCGTAAGCGCGGGAGTTCGTTGGGATCATTACCAACTCCTTGTCAATCAGCAAGCGGTAAGTCCGCGGCTCGCCGTTTCGCGCTACTTTCCGTCGGCCGGAGTCGTCCTGCACTTCTCCTACGACCGAATATTCCAGACGCCATCGTCCGAAAATATTCTGTTGTCGAGTTCCACGGCGGCTGCCGGTCTTGACAGTAACTCCCTTCAACTGCCCGTCAAGCCATCGGAAGGAAACTTCTACGAAGCCGGCGCCACGAAGACCTTTTCGAACAAGATCAGACTGGACGCGAATTACTTTCGGCGGCTGGTGAACAACTATGCGGATGACAACCCGTTCCAGAATACGCCGATCAGTTTCCCCATCGCGTTTAGCCGGGCAATCATTTACGGCGCTGAGGCGAAGCTTGACCTGCCCGACTGGAACAAATTCTCGGGCTACCTCTCCTATTCCTATCAATTGGGGAACGCCTGGAATCCCGTTACGGGCGGGCTTTTTCTCGGCTCGATCTCGCTACCAACCACTGGTCATTTCCCTGCGTCACAGGATCAGCGCAACACGGTGCGAGGACGTCTCCGGTATCAGATTGCGCCCCGCTTGTGGGTTGCAGGCGGAATACAATTTGACAGCGGCCTGCCATTCCAGTTCACTTGCGACCCCAACCTTACTCTGGACCAATGCGTCCAGGGACAAGTTCAGATCTATGGGCAGCAAGTTGTCGGCCGCATCAACTTTTCACAGGGCCGTATCAACCCCACCTTTCAGCTAAGCGCATCTGCCGGGGCGGACGTATACAAGTCGGACTGGGCGAAAGTGCGCTTTCAGATCGACGGGCAAAATTTGACCAATGTCGTGGACGTGATCGACTTTGGTGGTCTTTTCTCCGGGAACGCAATCGGTCCTTCTCGGAGTGTCGCCTTGCGGCTCACAACAACTTTCTAGGCTAGTTTCCAGGCTGGGATGATCCCCTCCCAAGAAGTAAGAACGCTGTTCCCTCCCACTAGGCGAGCCGTGAATGGGAGAGCTGCCCTGCTTGGGCCACAGAAAGTCGGCAAAGGTTATGCGTAGATTCCACTATTACTACTCTGGTTCGGCCCTTCAATCGGGACTTTTAGCTTCGCGAAGTTCCCAGCGGATCGGGCATGGCGGCCTTGCCCGATCCCTAACTTCTACCCAATTGAAATTGCTCGAACCTGTGCAACGCACTTTCCACCTGCTGTTGATGGGCGCGAGACGCGCCCTGGCCGATCCAATTCCAACGCTGCACCAGAAGTTCTTGCCGCGACCGGTCGGTTTTAAGGTCGAGAGCGGCAACGATCCGATCCCCGATCAGAACCGGGCACAGGAAATATCCGAATACTCGCTTGTGCTTGGGAACGTAAGCTTCGAAGCGATACTCGTAATCGAAGAAGAGCCGGAGTCGCTTACGCTGGATGATCAGCGGATCGAAGGGGGACAGGATATGAACCTGTTCCTGCGCTGGGCCGGGAATGGCATCGAGCGTATCCGGACGCACCCAGTGCGGCGACTGGCCCGCTCCTTCCAGTTGCACAGGTATCAGCTCTTTCCGACGGACTCGCGACTCCAGCAGACGCCTCATCGCTGGTTTGCGCGGAGCGTCCAGATGACAAATCGATTCCACACTCACAACCCCTTGCGATTGCAGGGCGCGATCAAGCAGGTAGTTCAAAGTTTCACTTTCGGTCGCCGCGCGCGGCAGACGGTTCCAACCGAAATGGCGAGTCATGAGCTCATAAGTCTTCAGCATTCCGGCCCGCTGGCTAATCGTGACTAAGCCCTTGTAGAAGGCTACCTCCAGAACGCGCTTGGAGGGCTTGCGGCTGGCCCACGCGTATTCTTTTTCCACCCGCTCGTCGTCGATGTCGCGGATGGTGAGCGCGCCATGTTTGCGGATGCGCGATAGCACTCGGCGCAGGTCACTACTTGAAACCCCTCCGAGCCAATAGACGCGACGCTCCCAATCCCCGCGCATATCGCGCACATAAAACCGCAGGGTCTCCGTGGGCACGTACGACAAAGCGTGCGTCCAATACTCGAAAACGGTCTTGTCGATGCTCTGTGCCTGATGCAGATGCTCGCGGCGATACGTAGGGATGCGCGTATAGAGAATGTGGTGATGACTGCGCTCGATAACGTAGATGGGGTCAATCTGCAAATAACCCAGGTGCGCCACCGCTGCCGGCGTGGCCTTGGGGCCGGAGCCAAAGGGTTCGGTGGTGTTCAGGCGTTGGGCGTGCAGCCAGATTCGGCGGGCCAGGGCGGAGGTGACTTCGATGGGCGGATGGTTCAATCGGGGTCTCTGATGACTAACGGAATTCTTCTAGTGTAGAAGCGTTGTAGATCATGCCGCTTCCGCAGTCAAGAGTGGCAGCCCAATAGGAAATTTGCCTTCTCCTATCCATGCTCGGGCCTACAATGAATCTCCGAATGGAGCCCACGCGCATCGCCGAACTGCTGAGCCCCTTTCTCGACCAAAGCGATGACGGACGACTGACGACAAACGACCTCCAACATATATCGACGTACATCGATATACTTCTTCGTTGGAATGCGCGCATGAATCTCACAGCGATCCGCAGTAAAGAGGAAATCGTTACTCGACATTTTGGCGAGAGCTTCTTTGCCGCTCGGCACCTCTTCCCCAGAATTTCCTTGAACACCTCAGTCCCCCTGGCTGACATTGGGTCTGGCGCGGGCTTCCCAGGGATTCCGATCAAACTCTGGGCTCCGGAAATTGCTCTCACGCTTATCGAATCGAACCAGAAGAAGGCGACGTTCCTTCGGGAAGTAGTGCGCGTGCTTAAATTGACGAACGTAAATATCGAAAACGCGCGAGCAGAAACCTTCCCGCCCGCTACGTTTAACGTTGTCACGGTGCGCGCAGTAGAGCGATTCGCCGACGTTCTGCCCGCGGCGGCCAGGCTGCTTGCCGGTTCTGCTAGGCTCGCCCTTCTCATTGCGTCGTCGCAGCTCGCGGTCGCGCATTCCCTCCCGACGGGGATTTCCTGGGATCAACCCGTTCCAATCCCGGGTTCCCGGTCGCGAATTGTCTTAGTGGGCCGACAACATCCTTAGTGGCGCGAGTGTTCCCACGGGAACATCGCCAGACAGGGATTTCGGAGGAACGGATCGGTTGCTCCTATGGGAACATCCCTTAACCCTACAGGCGGACGCTGACGCATCTCAATTGGTAAACTTCGGAATCCTCGACGGATGTTCCTGTCGGAACATAATAAGGAACATAGACTAGTTTCGCCTCGATCGATGCACATCTTGGCCGAGAAATGGTGGACGAAAATGTTCCCGCGGGAACATTTCATTTCCTGAATCCCGTCGGAACGTTCCTGCCGGAACGATGGCACGTTTTGCACATGTTTTCGATTTCTCCACAGGAGTTATCGATTGATTCGAAGCAAGAAGCGCATTATGCTGCCAGCAGCTCTGGCTTCCTCGACAATCTATGGGACGTGTTATCGCTGTTGCCAATCAGAAGGGCGGCGTGGGGAAGACCACGACTGCCATCAACCTGGCGGCTTCGCTTGCGGCGGCTGAAGTGAATACGCTGTTGGTTGATTGCGATCCGCAGTCGAATGCCTCGAGTGGGCTGGGGCTGGTAAAAGACCCGGAAAGGGTGTCAACGTACCACCTGCTGCTCGGCGCAGCGTCGGGAGAAGAGGCTCTGGCGGTCACAGAGCTCGAGCAACTCTGGATTATTCCTTCCCACAAAAACTTAATCGGGGCGAACATCGAACTGGTCGAAGCAAATCGCCGGGAGTACCGGCTACGCGATGCGATAGCTCCGCTGCGCGACCGATTCCATTACATTGTGCTCGATTGCCCGCCAGCGCTTGATTTGCTGACTTTGAATGCCCTGGTGGCGGCGGATTCCGTGCTGATTCCGATGCAGGCGGAATATTTTGCCCTGGAAGGCATCAGCGAGTTGCTCGATACGGTGGAGCGCATCCGCGTGGCCTTGAATCCTGGACTTGAGATTGAGGGCGTGGTGCTGACCATGCTGGATGAGCGCACCAACCTGGCGCAACAAGTGATGTCGGAATTGAGGAACTTCTTCGGCGACAAGGTGTGTGCGTCCACCATACCGCGGAACATCCGGCTGGCGGAGGCGCCGAGTCACGGAAAGCCGGCGCTCATCTACGATCCGCGGTCGAAGGGCGCGGAAAGTTACATCCGGCTGGCCAAAGAGCTGTTGGGGAAGCACATGGCGGCAGCAGGGGACTCGGCATCGGCTATTAGCGCTTAAATCTTATATCGATATACATCTATGTTTACATTGATACGTATCGATATAACCAAAACAAAACCTTTACCACAGAGGGCACAGGGCACACAGAGGAAATCATGAGCGCGATTACTGCGGCGGAGAAGGTAGCACCTGCGGTGCACGAGAAAAAAGACGAAAAGGCCGAGAAGCGCCGGGCTTTGGGACGCGGGCTTGAGTCGCTATTGCCGGGGCCGCGAGCGGTCGTGACTAGTCCCGAGTCTCAAGCGGCGGGCCGCGAGCGCGGCGAAGAGAGCCCTGGCAATCTGGGCCACAGCGTTCCTGGCGGGGGAAAGCCGGTTCCTCACTTCGGTCGGAATGACAAGAGTGCAAGCGGACTGCATGCTTCCGGATCAGCCGCTGTTGCGGCTGCCTTACAAGTCTCATCCGCACCTGAGGAGGGGCCTGGCGAAGTTATCTCTGCTGAGGGGCAGACGACGCAACACACGGTCAACGATCTCCACATCGAGCTGATCGACCCGAATCCTTATCAGACGCGGTATGTGTTTCAGGAGGAGATGCTGCGCGAGTTGGCGGATTCGATCCAGCAGAACGGAGTGGTGCAGCCAGTGGTGGTGCGTCCGTCGGAGGAGCCGGGGCGATACGTGCTGGTGCTGGGCGAGCGTCGATTGCGCGCATCGAAGATGGCCGGGCTGAAGACGATTCCGGCGATGGTGCGGCGGCTCTCACCGCAGCAGGCAGCCGAGATGACCGTGCTTGAGAATGTGCAGCGGCAGGATTTGAATCCGCTGGAGCAGGCGGAGGCGTTTCGGGTTTTGAGCAAGCAGTTCAACCTGACGCAAGCCCAGATCGCCGAGCGGATCGGAGTTTCACGCGAGACGGTTGCGAACTATATGCGGCTCCTGCGGCTTCCGCAGGATGTGATGAAGTACATGCTGGATGGACAGCTGAGTTTCAGCGACGCGCGGGCAATTCTGGCTTTGGACCACGAAGAGCATATGCGCATCGTGGCGAAAGAAGTTGTGACCAGGCATTTGAAGTGGGATCAGATTGAGGAGCGCGTCCGAGAGCTGAACGGCTTCGGAGTGTTGCCGGGCGATGCTGCGACTAAAGTGAGCCGTGCGCGCTGGATGGATCCGAACGTGCGGTCAGCGCAAATGGAAGTGGAACGAGTTTTGGGAATGCGGGTGCGAATTAAAGATCGGAATGGAAAGGGCAGGATCGTTATCGAATACGCAACCCTGGACGAGTATGAGCGCGTAGTTCAATTGCTAGGCAAGAAGTAGATATTTCCTAGTCGTCGTCCGGCCCCTCGGGTGGGCGCTTGTCGTTGATGAAATAGTCTGCGCCGAGCGGGGCCTGGATCATGCGGAAGGCTCGGCCCTTGGATTGGCCGAACTGGAAAAATCCGCTGAGGTCGTCGTTGGCGTAGGAGTCTGCATAGGTTCCAGGTGGGATCGCGCCCAGCCCGCCGAAAACGTCTTCGATGAATCGAAGAATGCTCCCGAAGTCGTGAACGGTGTTGTCGACGTATGCGGGCGGCGTGTAGGCCGATACAACCATGAGCGGAACGCGGAAGCCGTATTCGTAGGACGCGGCTTCCGGGGGCGCGGTCGCCGGCAAGGGCGGGGGCACAACATGGTCGTACCATCCACCCCAATCGTCCCAGGTAATCAGGATTGCGGTGTCATACCAGTAGCCGTGCTGGCCATTGGTGAGGTCACAGGTCGTGTTGGTCCCGATTGCGTTTACGATCGATGCGACCCATGAGGGGCCCGAGCCGTCAGTCTGCGACGCGTGGTCCGAGGCCAGCGCGCTGGGGATGACCCAATTCACATTCGCCAGATTGCACTTCGGATTCTGAATATCTTTTAGCACGTCAGTGGGAGCGATATCGACGAAACCATTCGCTCTCGGATTTTTCTTCCAATCGGGTCCAATACACTTCGTGCCAGTGGGATCAGGAACGCAAACGTTCTCAAGGGCGTCCGGTGCAGACCATAACGATCCCTGGCCGGGCGTGTAGTATGTCCAGGTAATTTTGGCGCCGTCGAGCACGTCCGCCAGTGTCAGATGGTTAAAGCAGGGAAACATGGTCAGCGCTTCGCTGTGCGGCGGGCTGGGGTCGATTAGCTGCACGGTCAACCCATGCGGAGGCTTGGTTTTGGCCGTAGCGCCGATGCAGCCGTTGGGAGCACCGTTTGGTGATCTGCCGTTGAGCAACGTATTTTCCGCCGAAAACCAGGTGGGTTCCGGGCAATTGCCGGGTTGCGATGTGCCGCCGAAGAGAATCTGGTGGGCGGGAAAGCTCGGACCCTGGTTGGTTTGGAACATACGGTTGGCGTATCCGTATTGTGCGGCGATCTGAAAATACGGCGCTACATCGACATATTGAACATAAGCATATTGCGGATACTGTGGCGGGCAATTGCTGCCGGGCGGGAGATTGCCATCACAATAGACGGGAATATGGTTGGCGCCATCCATGAGGCAAGCGCCGGACGCGTCATGATCGCACATGTCCAGCCATGAGGGATGCGAGTGATCTGGATTGTAGTCGTCGGCTGGGTTGTTATCGCCCAAGTTGTAAACCGAAGCAAGTGGAATTGAGATGAGCGGTACCTTGACCACTTTCTTGGTCTTGCCGGAGCCGCTGTAAGCGAGGCCGGTGGCAGATAGATCGGCACCGGACAAAAAATACTGATTCGCGGAAGAATTGCTGCCGAACAAGTTATCGGGAGTGCGATTTTCCTGAACGATCACGATCACGTGCTTAATGGGGTTGGGATACTGAATCTGGGCATGGGCGGGAAACCGCACGGCCAAAGCAAGAGCTAAAGCGAATGCGAGACGAGCGGCTTTCATGGACAATTCGATTCTCCGCGCGCCCGAGATGGTGACGAGCAATCTCCGGCTTCAGTGGCGTCGAGGCTGCGAAGGCCTGCGGCTGAGCAGGATGGTGCTACCGCTTACGGGAGTTGTCAAGAGTGAAAGAGTCTGCACAGTGCCGGCTCTCAGGCATAATGGGCTGGCATGAAATTGTCCAAAGATCGAGTGCTACGGCTCATCGCGGTATTCAAATTCTTGAAAGCCGCACTACTCATTCTGGCTGGCGTAGGGGCCTTCAAGCTGGTTCATACAAATATTGGAGATCTTGCGGGACATTGGATCCGAATGTGGGGATTTGCTCCTGGCAAGCATTTTCTCGATACGGCCGTCGCGAAAGCGGCCAACCTGAGACCAGAACAGATCAGAAATCTTGGCTTGGGGAGCTTACTGTATGCCGGGCTGTTTCTAGCGGAGGGGACCGGGCTATGGTTGCACAAGCGGTGGGGTGAGTGGCTGACCGTGATTCTTACCAGCTCTCTGGTTCCGGTTGAGGTTTATGAGATTTACCGCCATCCGACTTGGGTTCGCGTGGGGGTGTTCGCAATCAATCTCGCCATTGTTGCGTATTTGATTTACGGCATCCGGAGTGGACGATCGGGTTCGAGGTAAAAACGAAATCTCTTCCGCCATTGGCGGCCACCGAAAGGAATCAAGTGAGTAAGAGTGGATCAAAGCTGCCTGGCAAGGCGTCTAGAGCGTGTTGCATTCGGTACTGGGACTCGCGGCAATGACCCCGAGTGGGAGAATTGAGGCAAGTTAACTAGTTTGATTCGTGCCCTGGTCAAGATTCGTCTGAGCTGCCATGAAGCCATCGCCGGAAATAAACAGCCCGAAACTCCCGCGGCCCAAGGCTCACTTCACATCGAGAGGGAAAACAACGGTCCCGATCTTGGCGGAGTTGTTGTCGCGAGTCATGAAGCGGACGTCATAGTAGCCAGGAGGCAAATCCAGTTTTTCGCGCACCTTGAGGCCGTCTCGGGCCAATTGAGTCAGCGCTTCCGGCTTGGGGTTCCCGCGGACGGGGTGCAGAAATTCCCCCGCTTCGCGAGTGTCCCGGGTAAGGGCGATTGCGCCGAGTTCGAGATCGAGAGAGTTGGCGGTCGCGTGATCGATACGAATGCTGTTAAACGGGATCGTCACTAGGAATTCAACCGTGGTTGTCCTGGCCGAATGCGCATCTGAAGAGGGCGGTAGTACCCGGACATACATGGGCACACCGCTGTAGGCGAGAGAGGAAGCGAGCGCATTGATCTCGGAATCGTGAATTGACTTCGGAGTAGGCGCTTCAGAATCTCCGTAGTAAAAGCCGGTTCTCGCATGCACGTCGACATGCTCCATCCCTACTTTCACATTCAGATTGCGCCAGCCGGGCTTCCGATCGTTGGGGCGAACGATGAATCCGAGCATGTAGTACGAGCGGGAGTCCTCCACCGCCTGAGCGAGACAGCTCATCATCTCGTTGGTTTCAATACAGCGGTTGCCGCCGGTTGCGTCGGCGAAAAGCCGCAGGCTGGTAGCTGAGTCGACATCGCGCCTTGTTCTGAACGCTGGGTCCACCGCCGAAGCAAGGAGCTGTATCGGATACACCGATATATTCGACTCCGCAAGATTTCGCCACATCTCTCGGATGTCCCCAGCTAATATTCCTGATTCCAACACCGAATTTTCAGGCACAAGCTCGGGAGTGTTCCCAGCGGCAAAAATCATCGTCTTGCGCCCGGGGATGCCGCCGTAGGCCTGCGCGATCTCTTTGAACTGTCTCAGGGTAGTTTGCGCTGCGTCTCGAGCCGGCATAACTCGCGGGGGCCCAATCGGCATTTTCTTCAGCGCCTCGACCAGACGCTTCGTATCCGACGTAAATGGGTGGACCAACTGGAGACCCTTGCCGGTTATACAAAGCAACGACACGGGCTGGTTTTGAGCGAGCCCTTTGTTGAGAAATTTAGCAATCTGGTCTACGCCGTCGGTGCGCTGGAGTGGCGAAGTGTTAAGCAGGTCGAGGACGATGATGGTGAGCCGCAACTGATGGGCATCATCAAAGGGAAGGTTCGAGTAGCCGAGGTCGACTGAGCGCTCAGCAGGCTCTCCGGCCGGAGGGTAAACCTCTTCGAAAGTCGAGATTTCTTGTTCTTTGCCGTTCTCTTCCAGCCGGAATGTCGCCTTACCCAGTCCAGGAATGTGCTTACCATGCTTGTCGCGAACCACTACCGGGACGAGGACGAGATTGGCGCTCGCCTTGAACGTTGTTACGACGTCCCCGGAGGGAGCTTGAACTGGGTTTTGTGTTTCAGGAGGCTGCTGTGCAGGCAGAGGCCGGGCCAGAAGGCATGCAGAGAGGACGCACGCAGAGAGAGGCGGCGATAGTCGCAGGCGGCGACTCATTTCGCAAAGAAGTAGTCGAAGGACTTTACGGCGGTGAATTCGTCGTCTTTGATGTCGAAGACAGTATAGAGCTTGGTAACGTGCAGGACGTCTTGCACTTTTTTGGTGAGGTTCAGGAGTTTCAGGTCGCCGCCGGCGTTGCGAACCGTGGTGTAGCTGCTGACGAGCTCGCCGACTCCCGAAGAGTCGATGTAATCGACGTTGGCGAGATTAAAAATGATTTTTTTCTTGCCGGCGGCGATGAGTTCACGGATGGTATCGCGGACTTGTCCGGTTTCTTCGCCTAGAGTGATGCGTCCAGTGATGTCGACGACGGTAACGTGGCTCACTTCGCGGGTAGTGATGGTCATGGGATGAGTTTCACGCTCCGGCTTGCGGCTTCGGGGAATGGTAGAGGGTGCGAGGTCGCAAGTCAATGACTCGAGGCTTGGGTGTTCAGGTTGGCTGACGCTCTGGATGAGGGCCGTCGCGTACGCAGGTTACACAACAGACGTGGTGTCGCGAATTTCCTGGATTGGGGAAGTGACGATCGGGGTGTCGTACTCGGGGTGGTGAAATTCCAGGTGCATGCCCCGTCCCACATATTGGAGCTTAAGCATGGACCCTCCCCAGGTAGAACCGGCAATGGCGACTTGCACCGGATCGGGACAGAATTCGGGATGGCCGGAGATTAGGGCGTCGCTGCCACCCAGCAGGACCGCGGTGTAGCAGTGGTGGAGGGTTTGGATGTGAAGAATGGTGGAGGGCGGAAGGTCGTGGAGAAAAACTCCACCTTCGATTTCGGATTGAATGATGACGCGGTTGACGTCGTCGGCGAGATTAGGGTGCGGAGTAAACATGATCCAGCCTGACATAGGTTAATGGGTTTCCGGCGTTGGGGCAAGGGGAGTTTGGAGGGTCGAGAGAGCGGGTTGCGCACCAAAGGCCCTATGGCAAATTAGTAATCGACCCCTTGGGGCCGACGAAGAGGGCTCCGCCAGTGGGGTAGGCGCTTACGGCGTTAAATTGGAGGTCGCCTTTCCTGGGCGGACTGATGCGGGTGGGGTTTCGAGGTGGACGAAAATCGTAGATGAACTTGCCACCAACAATGAAGAGGCGGCGGTTGGCTTGATTGTCGCTCAGGTTCCGGGAGTTGGGATTCGCGCTTTTGCGATCGTAGGCCACGGCCGAATAATAGGATTGCGGGAAGATTTGCGACAGGGTCCAGGTTTTGCCGCCGTCGTTCGTGAAGGCCAGATTGGGGCCATCCTGATCTGGGTGCTTGTAGTCTCCTCCGGCGATGACTCCGTGATTTGCGTCGCGAAAAGCGATCGAGAAGATTCCAGCGGAGTCGGGGCCATGAGCGATGGGAGTGTCGAAGACTTGCCAGGTTTGGCCACGGTCCGGTGAATGGAAGACGCGTGCGGCTTTGCCGCCGGTGGCGAACCAGATGTTGCTTTCGGACGGGGCTGAAGGCGCTTCTTTTTCCGGCTGCGCAGGAGCTGAAGTGCCGCTGTTCCGCGGAACTACCGGGTTGTCAGTTGACGGGAGAATCGCGATACAGGAATTACTGGCGGCGAAGGCGCCCTCCCCTTCCGATGCGGGCGGGAGTTGCTTTGGGGGAATGTGCGTCCACGTTTGGCCATCTTCAGTCATCAGGAGTTCGAATTTTAAGACACCGGTTTCGTCAACGATGGGGTCGCCGAGGACGATGCCGTGGGTTCGATCCCAGAAGACCATGGAATCGAAGAAACCTTTAGGGTTCGTGTTGGTGTATTGCAGATTCCAATTCCTGCCCGCGTTCATGGTGTGGTAAATGCGGGATTGATCTCCGGGACCGGCAGACATGAGGAAAGCTTCGTCGGCGGAAAAGGCGACTATGCCGCGAAAGTCGAGCGCTTCGGCGCCGGGGACCTGATCCGGGATCCAGATGCGGCCGTCGGTGGTGCGAAGATAAGTGCCGTGAGTGCCGGAGGCCCAGGCAATTTTCTCAGAGACAGCGCTGACTCCACGAAAGCTCTCTGTGCTGCGTGCAAGGCGGGTTTGCGGGGCGGGCTGAGCCCATGCGGCCGCTGCAAAAAGTAACACAATAAGGTTCGGTACTGAAGAGAATGGGCGCATATTTTCGCCGAGGCCTCGCTTTCCAGCGGGATTGTATTCCATCCTGGCAACCTTTCGGACAGTATGTATTAATTCAGTTCCGGAAATGCGTCACATTCGTCTATTTGTGGCCGTATCCTATTGTTACGGATAGTCAGTGAATACTAAAATTGGCCCAGCGATGGTTGTAGGTCGCGGGTTGGGCTGGTGCAACCATTATCCGCGCTTCAACTTCACAGTAGACACGTACTTCAAAAGCACGGTTTCAGCCACTTTATTGCCAGACTACGGAAACGCTATTCTGCTCAAAGACACGCCTTTAAAAACAGGGCGATGCCACGTACGAAATCAGGGAGTAATTGTAATGCGAAGACTTGTCTTGAAGTATGCCGCGACTTTACTGGCAGCCGGTCTATGCAGCGGGTGGAGTTTAGGGCAAACCTTGAAGCCGAGGCCTCCCGCGGAGCCGCAAGCAAATACCGACTCACAGAAAACCGCGGTTGCAGCCGCCACGCCCGTGATAGTACCGATGAGCGTGCCCTCGGGAACTCCGATTAAAGTGGCCCTCGATTCCGAAGTGCGCGTGCGAGAGGTCGGCCAGATGGTCCACGGGAAGACGACCGAACCAGTGTATGCCTTCGATAAATTGCTGGTTCCGGTCGGCACGGAAGTGAACGGGAAAGTTTCAGCGATCGACGCGGTTCCGAAGAAGGTACGGGTGCTGCAGGCCACAGACGGGAATTTTTCTCCTACGCGCAATGTGCACGTGCAGTTTGATGAGCTGGTGATGCCGGATGGAAGGCATGTCGCGCTGCAAACGATTGCCTCGCCGGCGCCGGATGGTGTGCTCCGGTTTGTGTCAGCGAACGAAGCGGAGAAGAAAAACAAACTCGAGACGGCGGCGTCAGGTAAAGTGAGCGCGACGCGGCAGGAAATCCGCCGCCAGTGGAGTGAATTGCAGAAGCAGATTCACGAGCCGGGCAAGATGCACAAGCTGAAGCGCATCGCTTTCGCGCAGTTGCCGGTGCATCCGCAATACATCGATGCAGGTACCAGTTTCAATGCCGACTTGCAGCAGCCGCTGGATTTTGGAACGGAGGCGGTGAAGCCGGAGGCATTGACTACGATCGGAGCGCCGCCACCAACGGGAAGCGTTGTACATGCACGGTTGGTTACGCCGCTGAGCTCCGCGACGGCAAAGAAGGGGGATCCCGTGGAGGCGCTCATCACCGAGCCGCTGGTAGTCTCGGATCATCTGATCCTGCCGGAAGGCAGCATGATTAAAGGCTCGGTCATGCAGGCGCAACAGGCGCGACGGCTGGGGCGCAATGGGCAGTTGCGGATTTTGTTTCACCAGGTCGCGCCGCCGAATGGGCTCGACCAGAGAGTAGAGACCAGCCTGGAAGGCGTGGCGGTGGCCAAAGGCGAGCACCTGAAGCTCGATGCCGAGGGCGGGGCGCAGGTCACGACGCCGCGGACGCGATACTTGACGACGGGAATCCAAGTGTTGCTGGCAGCGTCCCAGGCTTCTCCGGATCGCGATGCAGGACGAGGCGGTGCGAGCGCGGGAGAAGCAGGTGGCGGCGCGGTGAGTGGAGCCTCAGGATTCCGCTTCGTCGGGATGATTGTGGGAATCGCAGCGCACTCGCGCGTGGTATCGGCGGGATTCGGATCGTACGGGGCGGCGTTGTCGATCTATTACCACTTTCTGGCGCGAGGGCGGGATGTCGTGTATCCGAAAGATATGGCGATGTTAATCGGCCTGGGGACGCGGGAGCAGAAATCAGGCGGTGGGTTTTAGCTGGCCGTTGGCAGCGCCTGAAGGCGCACGATTGCGTGGCCAGAATGGTACGCCTAAAAGCATACCCTGATACGAACCATCTTTCACTTGGCAACGAATTCGGCGAAAGATGCGCTTTTTCCGTAGTAGATGCGGAGCGTGCACTTTAGGCCGGCGTGCGCGAACGCTACTTCCAGAGAATCTGACGGTTGGCTCACCTGATCGGTCTCGATTGAGGCGCGGGCGATGTCTTGTTTCTCGTCGTAGGGTGTGTGCGCTGCGACATTCTTATTCACGGCCAGCGTCCACTTATCCCTGCCAGGGAACGGGTAAACCGTATAGGCACCCACGGGAATGGTTGCGCCCCCGAAACCCAGCGGCGCTTCGGTAAACAGAGTCATTGGTGCTCCGCCCGGAGTCCAAGGTTTGCCGTTGGGTGCCTTGTCGCTCTTTGTGCTGACGGGGTTGTAGCGGATATAGACCTGCCTGCCGTCCTCCAGATTACAGCTCGCTGTGGACGAAGGCTCGGATTGCGCCGAGCAGATGGTGGCAAGGGCAAATAGAAAAAGAATGTTGACGACGAAGCGTGCGCGGAACATGAGAGGCCCCTCTGGGCCAGAAGTGTAGCGCTGAAATGGGCCGAGGGGAAGAGATTTTCCTGAACGGAATTTTGAGTTGGAACAATTTGAGTCTGCGCATCGGAAGCAGCAGCGGATCTTCGGCGCCAGGCAATTTGATCTCGTTCGGTGCTGGTCTTCGGTGATGTACCAAGGCCAGGGGGCGGTTGCTACCGTGAGTGGTCGAGTACTGGGCATTTAGCACCGGTACCGCGCGAGGGTAAAGACTCATGGGGACGGCAGCTAAGTTGAAGATTCTTTATGGTGAAGGAGATGCGGAGGCGCAGTTGGCAACGGCAGGTGCCTTTGAAAAGGCCGGCCACACGGTCGAGAAGGCGATTGGCCGCAAACAGGTGCAGACTGCGCTGGACAAGTCCGGATTTGACCTGGTAGTGCTGGGGCCAACGCTGAGCCGGAATGACCGGCATCATCTGCCCTATATGGTGAAGAAGGCGCAGGCCGAAACCTGTGTGCTGGTCATGCACGCGGATGGCAGCCGGCATCCGTATGTGGATGCTTGCACCGATACCGGGGCGAGTGTGGAGAACGTGTTGGCACGCATCGAAGGGATGAAGATTGCGGGAATGATGCCCGCGGCGGCTGGAGCGGCTGCGGGACGGCGCTAGCCGGGGCAGTTCTCGGTCTAAGTTCGGAGGGGCGGCTTCGCGGCCGCCCTTTTTCTATGCGCCGAGGGGCGACAGAGGTAATCGGCCAGGCACGAATCTTAGAAGTTAACTAGTGGGAAATAAATGGCGAATATAGCCGGATTGATCCGTCCCAGAGCTGAGGAACCGTGGGAAGTGGAATTTTGCGATTCAGCGGCGCGTCGTACCCTGGGGGAACAAAACCAGTAATAGTGGAACAAAATGAGCTTGTTTGAAGCTTATCGATCGAGCTCAGGTCCAACGGGACCGCGGCGGAGAGCCTCATGGCATGAGTTTTCTGGCCGGGGTCCCTTTTGGGACCGATGAGCCTATTGTCCGAAGACGGCAAAAACAACGTTTGGGCTGGTCATGGAACTTACCCAGCCGTTGCTGTTCTGGTTGGTCAAACCGGCGTTGAGGAAAAGGTCGATCTGGTCGTTGTCGGCTACATTCCAGCTGGCATTCACATCGGAATTTGGTCCAGTGCTGGCCACGATCCAGTATTGCTGCCCGGCGGTGAGCGCAACTCCTGAACTTTTCCTGCTTTGCACCGTGCAGCAAGTTCCCGCCACGCCCAGGTTCGCGACGGTCCACTGCTCCAGCACAGCGCCGGGAATGTTTCCGTTGTCCGCGTTGAGGCTAAGAATTACGGACTTGTCGTTTCCGGTCAGATAGCCGATCGAGACGACGACTCTTTGAACAGTTGCGGCGGTAGCCGGCGTGAATGCAGCTGCATGCCACCATTCGACGGCGAACGGTCCTGAAGGCCCCGAAATCGTAGCGCCCTCACAGCACCAGTACAAACCTTTCGGGTACGCATTTGCCAGATTACTGAAGATGGTTTTAAGGCCGACGCTTTCGTCCACATAGGGAGTGTTGGCGGCCGAGGGAGCCGCGATAAACGTCATTTTCTTGTCTTTGGTGGTCACGACGCTGCGAGCGGCGGGGCTCGTTTGTGCGGACACCGAGTTTACGACTGCTACCATTGCCATCACACACATCGCAATACGGCAAGCGTGTCTCATGATCGGGATTCTCCTGGGTAGGAACTGGAAGATGCCGCGCCTGAAATCGCGCTGCTGGCGCGGGTTGCCAGCGATTATATCAACATCCTTACGGGCAGCTCATTGAATTTGAAATTCAACCCATTCGATTGCCCAATGATGAATTTCCAGCCAGCCGTCGCGACAAAAAAACGGCAGCAGAGATGAACTCTTTCTATCCTCAAGTTTTCGGCTGCTCCGTCGCCGATTGACATCCGCCAGAGGTGCCTGTAGATTCTGATTGAACTGAAAATACAGATATGGCGACTCTGACTGGCGTGCAGAAAGGTTACATCCTCCATTGGGGCGAGATGGGAACGCGCTGGGGGATCAACCGAACGGTGGCACAGATCCACGCACTGCTCTACTTGTCTCCGCGAGCGCTGGCCGCCGAGGAAATTGCGGAGACGCTCAGCGTGGCGAGGTCGAATGTGAGCACTTCCATCCGCGAGCTGGAGGGTTGGGGGATTGTGCGGGCCGTGCATGTGCTGGGTGACCGGCGCGAACATTATGAGTCGATGAAAGATGTGTGGGAGATGTTCCGGCTGGTGATTGAACAGAGGAAGCGCAGAGAGATCGATCCGACCCGTGAGATGTTGAGAAGAAGTTTGGAGGAGTTAGATCCGAAAGAGGCTGGGGCAGATTTTACTCGGGAGAGGCTGACGGCCATGGCCGGATTTTTTGAAGCAGTAACGGAATTGCACGATCAGATGAAGAGTCTACCAACAGGGACGGTGAGGAAGTTGTTGCGGATGGGAGCGAAGGTTAGCGGGAGGAAGAAGTAGAGAGTCCCGAGTACCCAGTTCCGACTTCTAGAAACTTTCGGATGTACTTGAAGGGTCGACAGCAGATAGGATCCTTCGACTCCGCTCAGCATGAAATAGAATTTATTTACGCACGAGGTGAGTTGGACGATGGCGCAGGCTGGCGAGGCAAGAAAGATCTGGGTTACGTTGAGCGGGTTGCCGCTGACGATTGCGCTGGAGTGGCCGTTTCACCGGTCGAC
>Ga0307474_10000828_pt1 | contig 22287 bp, 19 predicted proteins | sample atmos_gasesECM1C_2_FD_203312 | JGI IMG/M metagenome (GOLD analysis project Ga0307474, IMG submission 203312) | Hardwood forest soil microbial communities from Morgan-Monroe State Forest, Indiana, United States - atmos_gasesECM1C_05 | ecosystem: Environmental > Terrestrial > Soil > Temperate... | reverse complement strand
GCGACTTCTGGACACTTCCGGCATAGCCGAGGTCGACCAGCATCAGATCGGTGCAGGCGTCGAAATCCGGGATGGCCTTGCGCAAATAAACGAGCAGGCGGGCGCGAATGTCAGCGGCGACGTCGGCAATCTCGCTTGCCTCGATCAACTCGGGGAGGGCATCGGCAAGCTCGCGGCCGGTCGCGACTCCGTCCTCGCGTTCGGCGAAAAAGGCTGCAACCTTCGGCGGCAGGGTCTTGATGATATCGGCAAACGTCGGTGCATCGATCTTGGCGACGTTGCCGACGAGCTCGCACAACGGCTCCAGCGTGTTGGCCGAGCCGACCAGGCTGACGCGGCGGTTGATCTCGAGATAGGCGGCCTCCTGCTCATGCGCATCCTGCCAGATGCGATGCGCAAGGAAGCCGTCACGGCCGAGAAAACCAATTGCCACGCGCCCGCTCGTCTGAGCGAGCCGCGCGCGGCGTGCCTCGATAAAGGCGTCGAACGCGCTCATGACCGGCCCGAGCACGGTCAGGCCCAGCTGAAAGCCCCGCGATTCCTCACTGCTCTGCGTCGCGACCACGCGCCGCAAGGTTCGTCCACCATGATCGAGCCGCGACGGCCGGTCCGGCCACAATAATTCGAAGGTCGCGGTCTCGCGCTGCAGCTTGGAGGTCAGTGCGGCGCTAGCCTGCGGATAATAATGCGCGCCGAGGCCGTGGCGCCGCGCGCCCCTGATGTCGGCGTTCTCGTTATCGCCGACGTGGAGCGATGTCGCCGCGTCAAAGCCCTGCTCAAGGAGATATTTTGCAAACAGCTTTTCGCTCTTGCTCGAGCCGTGATCGCAGGACGCATAGAGAAAGTCCCAGTCGAGTCCGGGGCTGCACGCGCGCAGCAGGCGGGCGAGCTGCTGCGTGTTCCAGTAGGTGTCGGAGATGAAGCCCGTGCTGTAGCCCGCACGCTTCATTTCCAAATATTTGTCAACGATGCCGGGATTGGCGCCGCACAGCTCGAGCTCGGCGTGAAACTCGGCTTCCGCAAGATCGTTCAGTGCACGGCGATCCAGCCCGTACAGCTTGAAAGGAAAGTAGGAATAGATGTCGGAGATGTATACTTCGCTCAGGCCACAGCGATCCTTTGCCTCCTGTCGCGCGCGCGCCTCGGCCTGGATTCGATGCTGAACGAAACTCGTGGAAACATTCGGACAAACTTCGGAAATGCCCGAGAGCTCGTAAGTCCTTTCAAATACGCCATCCGGCGTTGTGCAGGCGCGGAGCAGAAATGTATCGAAAACATCGAATGAACAAGCAGAAACAATTCGCGCTCGACGCGTCGCGCCGATCATTCCGACATTCATGCTGAAAATCCCCGCACCACGTGAGTATTAAACGCGCGATCGCGCGATATCAGGCGGAGCAAAACTAAAAAGATTTACATGTGATTCAAATTCGCGCGCGTTGCGACTGACAGAGTCAAAAAATCAGATAACGTCTCTCGCGATGATTCGGCAAAAATTTCCCAGCGCGATTGGCTCTGATGCACCGACTGGTCGTGCCGCGAAGATATCTGTGCAGCTTATGACGGTGAGCCTGCGCGCGATTCCAAATTGTGCGCGGCGCCAGCGTTTCTCCCTGCGGCAGGCTGGTCCGCGTCAATCCGAAACTGTGTCCTCAAGGTCGCGCGTTGTGCTCTCGCATGCGCTCGCGAAGCGGCCAGCCCGGCAGGTTTTGCCGTGTGGTCGGCAAAAAACGCCACTTAAGTATTTGAAAAATAACAAAAAATCTTCGCCTGGATTTGTTCTGCGCGTCGTTCAACGCATCGAGAGCCGTTCGGCTAGCGGATACGGCATTGGGGTTGGAGAGTGGGGATGAGCTTCGCGCTTGATATCAAGGCAGTGGCCGAGATCGAGATCGGCAAAGCGACAATCGCGCCGATCGATCCCGAGCCGGCCTGGAACGATATCGTTGCCGCCGACAGGCACGCGACTGAGGCGACCAAGATCCACGACGAGGATGCGGAACTGCTCGATCGGCTTGCTAACAGTGACGAAGCGGCGTTCCGCGCTTTGGTTGAGCGGCATATTGATCGCGCCTATGCGATCGCGCTGCGCATCATCGGCAATGCTGCCGACGCGGAGGACGTGGTGCAGGACACCATGCTCAAGGTGTGGACCCATCGCGGCCGCTGGCAGCACGGCCGCGCCAAGTTTTCCACCTGGCTCTACCGCGTCGTCTCCAACCGCTGCATCGATCTGCGCCGCAAGCCGCGCACCGAGAATGTCGACGTAGTCCCTGAAGTGGCCGACGCGCGGCCCGACGCATCGAGTGTGATCGAGCGCAACGAGCTGCGCGACATGTTGGAGACGGCGATGCAGCGGCTGCCCGAGCAACAGCGCATCGCAGTGATCCTGTCCTATCATGAGAACATGAGCAACGGCGAGATCGCTGAAGTCATGGATACGACGGTGGCCGCCGTGGAGTCGCTGTTGAAGCGCGGGCGGCAGCAGCTGCGTGAGCTGTTGCGGCGGCACGAGCGCGACATCCGTCACGCGTTTACCGATCTCTAACCATAAATCGGGCTCGAGAGGCGGCGCGCCGCCTGATACTCCCCGGTCGTCCCGTTTGAACGGATGCACGGCGCGGAGGCGCGTCGGCGCAAACCGTCTTTCAGGATGCGGCATGTCATGCCCATCGCACAAGGAGCCTTCACATGCCCGTTATCTCCACCAACCTGGCTGCCAACTCCGCCGTCAGCTACCTCAACATCAATTCGCAGCAGGAAACCAGCGCGCTCGAGAAACTGTCGAGCGGCTCGCGTATCACCTCGGCTTCCGACGACGCCGCCGGCCTCGCCATCTCGACCCGCATCTCCTCCGACGTCACCGTCCTGCAGCAGACGGCCACCAATGCCTCGCAGGCGACCGCAATCCTGCAGACCGCCGATGGCGGCGCCTCCAACATCTCGGACATCCTGGCCCGCATGGAATCGCTGGCGTCGGAATCCGCCTCGGGCACCACGGTCGACTCCAGCCGCCCCTACATCCAGTCGGAATTCTCGCAGCTCACGCAGGAAATCGATTCCATCGCGACCGGCACCCGCTATAGCGGCCAGAGCCTGCTCGACGGCACGAGCGTCTTCGCCTCCGGCGTCTCGGTGATGGTCGGTACCTCAGCGAGCGACACCATCACCATCACGTTGTCGAGCCTGGGCTCGACCTCGCTCGGCGTCAGCAGTTTGAACGTCTCGACCCAGTCCGCCGCAGTTTCGGCGCTGAGCGCGCTCGACAGCGCCATCAACACCGTGTCGGCCGCCCGCGCCTCGATCGGCGCCCAGGAATCGCGGTTCAACTTCGCATCTGAATCGATCTCGACCCAGACGCAGAACCTGCAGGCCGCCAACTCGGCAATCACGGACGTCGATATCGCTTCCGAGCAGGCGACGCTGTCCTCGGCCGAAGTGAAGACCCAGGCCGCCGTGTCGGCGGAAGCCGCGGCGAACCAGATGCCGCAGTATCTGCTGAAGCTGCTCGGCTAACGGGAAACAAGCCGGGCCGGTGTGATGCCGGCCCGGTTTCTTCTTTGACGGACCTGTCTCGCGAGGGATTTGTCCACAACGGACTCGGATCATGACGGTCAGCAGCGCCACCTCGAGCACGAGCGGAACAACCCCCACGACCTCCTCCAGCCCGTCTTCGTCGAGCGATGTGACGACGACCGGTACGACAACCTCGACCAGCCTCGATTGGAGCCAGCTGATCCAATCCGAGGTCGACCAGATACTCGCTCCGGCGGACACGATCGACACCAAGATCACCGCCAATGAAGCCAAGATCTCGGCCTACCAGACGCTGCAGAGCGATCTCAGCAACCTCGCGGGCAGCCTGGAGTCGCTCTCGACCTCGATCGACAATCCGCTCGCGACCGACGCCTTCGCGACCCGCGCGGCGACCATCTCCTCCACTGGTGACCTCAGCGCCTCGTCGGCGCTCTCCATGACAGTCGATAACGGTTCGGCGACCGGTGACCATACCCTGACCATCTCGCAGATCGCCACCGCCCAGAAAGTGGTCGGCGCCTCGCAGTCCAGCGAAGCCACCGCGTTCGGCTACTCCGGAACATTCTCGATCGGCCTGTCCGGCGGCTCGACATCCTCGGTCACGATCAACAGCTCGATGTCGTTGGGAGATATCGTCGACGCCATCAACGCCCAGACCTCGACCACTAATGTCCAGGCCTCGATCGTGCAAGTGTCGAGCGGCTCCTATGAGATGGTGCTGACCGCGACCAACGATAATGCCGATATTACCTATTCCTCGACGTCGGGCGACGACATTCTCAACAAGCTCGGCGTCACAGACAGTTCCGGAGCATTCGCGGACGTGCTGCAGGCCGCGCAGCCGGCCGAGTTCACCCTCGACGGCATTTCGCTGAACCGCAACACCAACGACATCTCGGACGTGCTCTCCGGCGTGACCTTCGACCTGTTGCAGGCGACGCCGAGCGGCACGGCGCTGAACGTCTCCATCGGAGTCGACACCAGCCAAGTCTCGTCCGCAGTACAGAGCTTTGTCACCGACTACAACACCTTCCGCGACGACGTGATCGCCCAGTCGGCCACCAACTCGGACGGCACGGCCTCATCAAGCGCGGTGCTGTTTGGCGACAGCACCATGCGCGACGTCATGACCCAGATCGAGCAGGCGCTGAGCACGTCGGTGGGCGGCATGTCTATGGCCGATCTCGGCCTGTCCTTCAATTCGAACAACGAACTCCAGCTCGATACCGGAACGTTGTCGACAGTGTTGAGCAGCAATCTCAGTGGCGTGACGACGCTGCTGTCGGCGCAGACCACGACCTCGTCGAGCCAGCTCTCCGTGGTCAACACCACAACTACGGCGCCGTCGTCGTTCACGCTGGCCGTGGCGGTGGATTCCTCCGGCAATCTGACGTCGGCTTCCGTCAACGGCGACAACTCGCTGTTTTCGATCTCCGGCAACGCCATCATCGGCAATGCGGGCACCCCCTATGCCGGCATGGCCTTCACGTATACGGGATCGACCTCGCAGTCGATCACGGTGACATCGACCTCGGGGCTCGCGTCGCAGATCTATTCGATCGCCAACAACTTTGCCGACACGTCCACCGGCGCAATTCAGACACTGATCTCCAACCTGCAATCACAGGATGACGACTATCAGAGCCAGGTCGACACCATCGAGAGCGATGCGCAGACCTACCAGACCCAGCTTCAGGATCAATACGCAGAATACCAAGCTCAGATCGAAACCGCCGACAACTCGCTGACCTATCTGCAGGCCTTGTTGAACCAATCGAACAGCAGTTCCTCATGACACAAAACTCCTTCGCCTATCGCGCCAACCAGGCCTATCGCGGGGCCGCCGTCGCCGTTCCGCCGCTCAAGGCCGTCACGATGCTTATCGACGGCGCGATCACGGCTCTGCACAAGGCGGTCGAAGCGCACGAGGCGCGCCGCTTCGAGGAGGGCCATAGTCATCTGATGCGCGCGACCGCGATCCTGCGCGGTTTGAGCCATCATCTCGATTGCAACCGTGGCGGTGCGCTCGCCGACCGGCTCTACCAGACCTATAGCGCCCTGATCATGGCGGCCTTGCGCGCCTACGGCCGTCCGCGGGCGCGACAGAATATCGGCCGGATCGTCAAGAGCCTTACCGATCTGCGCGAGGCCTGGAAATTCGTGGACACAACGGTTGCCAAAAGCGCCAAAGCCGGGTCGGGCGGCCGCTCCTGATCGACCGGCGCCCGTGAATTGGTGGCGTTGGTGCCACAGTAGCGACAATTTTGGCGCATTGCGGCCGCAGCGAGTCGCGTCCAGCCCGGCTGTTTCCGGGTCTGACGGACATCATCATATGGAATTCCGGTGGAAATCAATTTCCGCCGGAACGGGAATGCTTTATGAACAGCTCCGGCGGAGGGAGCTGTGTCCTGGTAATGGATGTTGCAATGTTTGAGGACCTGATCGACCGGTTGGGTGAAGATCTGTCCCACTGGCCCAGTGATCAGCGGCTTGCTGCCGAGCAGCTCCTCGCGACATCGGCTGCTGCGCGCACACTGCATGAAGAAGCGCGCGTGCTGCGCAAGGCGTTGAGCGCACCAACGGTCAGCGCGCCTGCCGGGCTCGCCGACCGCATCGCCGCCGCCGCCGGCCGGCTGAAAGTCGAGCAGGCGGCAGAGAGCAGCGAAGTGGAAGCCGAGAAGAAGCCGGCGCAGGCCTGAGCCGCGATCTCTTTCACCTCAGGCGCTCACCTTGACCCGTCGCCTTTCGAGACGGCGGCGGAGCTTGTCATCGGGCCGGGCTTCGCAGTCCCGTTGGCGGCCTCCTCTGGGTTGACGGTGGGAGATGGTCAATCGAGCCAATCCTGCGCGAGCGCACATTCGCTTTTCAAAGATAGTACGCGGCAATTTCTGCCGAGCAATCAAATGCTTCGGCGCGGATTATTCGCGCCTGAATTAACGGCGCCGCCCGTTTCATCTCACGAACGATCTTAACGAAGCGAAAGCCTGACAACGGGAGCTCCGCCGCGCGGATAGCGCAGGCGGAAGCAGCCGGAGCGTGCCATGACAGTTTCCGCCGCCTCTTCCACGTCGAGCGCAACGACAACGTCATCGACGAGTTCGTCATCGACCGCGTCGTCCACGATGTCCTCGAGCGACTTCCTCAATCTGCTGCTCAGCGAGCTGCAGAACCAGGATCCGCTGGACGCGACCTCGACCACCGACTTCATGAACCAGCTGACCTCCTACGCCAACTTCACGGAGCAGCAGTCGATCAACTCGAGCATGACCTCGCTGGCGAGTTCGTTCTCCAGCCTCGTCACGCTCAATTCGGTCAACTATATCGGCCACACCGTCGAAGCCAAGACCAACGGCGCGGCGCTGACCAACGGCGCGGCGACCTTCGGCTACAATCTGTCCGCGGCGTCGAGCAACGCCACCATCACCGTCAAGGATGCCGGCGGCAACACGGTGTACACCGGCGCCGGCACCGGTAATCAGGGTGACAACACCTTTACCTGGAACGGCCAGACCAACAGCGGCGCCCAGCTCTCGGATGGCGGCCAGTACGCCATTTCGGTCACCGCGACCGACTCCGCCGGCAATTCCGTTTTCAACTATTCGACCATCAGCGGCACCGTGACCGGCATCGACACGTCGACCGCTACACCCTCGCTGACCGTGAACGGCGTCTCGGTCAGCGCCGCCGACATCATCGCAGTCACTTCCTGATCCCAATTGGAGTTCTAGTTATGTCACTCTCCGGCGCATTGTCCTCGGCAATCTCGGGCCTTGCCGCGCAAAGCACGGCGCTGTCGATGATCTCCGACAACATCTCCAACGCGGACACCACGGGCTACAAGACCACGTCGGCGTCGTTCGAGGATCTGGTGACGGCATCGAGCAGTTCGACCGCCTATTCGTCCGGCGGCGTCTCGGTATCCGGCTTTGCCAACGTCGCCCAGCAGGGCCTGCTGGCGGAGACCACCACTCCCACCAACGTGGCGATCCAGGGCTCCGGCTTCTTCGTTACGACGAACGCGCTGTCGAACGGATCGACGTACTATACCCGCAATGGTGCCTTCTCGACCGACTCGTCCGGCTACCTCGTCAACAACGGCTATTACCTGGAAGGCTGGCGCACAGACTCTAGCGGCAACATCGTCGGCAGCGAATCCCCTTCGACGCTGCAGCCGATCAACACCGAGGTGGCCGCCAGCAGCGCAGCCGCTAGCACCGAAACAACGTTCGACGCGAACCTGCCGGCGGACGCTGTGGTCAATACCAGCGCGACCTCGACCCCCACCCCGGGCTCCAGCTTCACCAGCTCGATGACGATCTACGATTCGCTCGGCAACCCGGCCTCGATCCAGGTCACCTGGACCAAGACCGCGACCAACACATGGAGCGCGAGCTTCGCCAGTCCGACCTCGACATCCAATACCAGTACCTCGGTCGGCACCACCAGCGGGGGCCCAGTTACGCTCAACTTCAACACCGACGGATCGCTCAAGTCGACCGTCCCGAGTCCGGCGGCCATCTCGGTGACTGGCTGGGCCGATGGTGCGGCAAACAGCAGTATCAGTCTCAATCTCAGTTCGCTGACGCAGAACGCGTCCAACGAAGCCGCGCCGTCGGTCAGCGTCACCGGCATCACCTCGGATGGCTACGCTTTCGGAACACTCTCCAGCATCGCGGTCGGCAAGAACGGCATGGTCGATGCCACCTATTCCAACGGCCAGACCATCCCGATCTATCAGATCGCGGTCGCGACCTTCCCTGCTCCGGACCAGCTTTCGGCTAATAGCGACGGTATGTATTCGGCGACCATCGACGCCGGCAACGCCACTTACCAGACCTCGGGCACCAACGGCGCCGGCACTGTCTACGGCAGCGAGCTGGAGTCCTCGACGACTGACACCAGCGGCCAGTTCTCCAACATGATCTCGGCGCAGCAGGCGTATTCGGCGGCCTCGCAGGTAATCACCACCGTCGACAAGATGTACGACACACTGATCTCAGCAATGAGGTAGCGATGCGTAGAGTGGTGCGTAGGGCGAAGAGGAAGCTGCCGCCCGCCGATGAGGCGACGCTGCGCAAGGCAAGAAGGCTTGCGGTGCGCGCCGCCGCCGTCGAGCCGGGCGACCGGGCGCAAATACTGGCGCTGATCGACGATATCCAGACGGTAAGGAACAGGCTGCTCGCCGAATGCGTGCGGCTCGATGAAGAGATGAAGCGGGCAAGCGTGAGGATCACGGCGCTCAGGGCCTATGCCTATGGTGCCATGGCGGTCCGCAGCCGCCGGCACTGACTTTAAGCGGAGCGATAAAATGATGGCTGCACCCGACACAAGACCCAATCGTTCGAGCGGAAACGACGAGCATGTCCGCACGCTGATTGCGCTGATCGACGAGCTGCTGCGCGTGGTGGCGGAGGAGAACGCGGAACTCTCCAAGGGCCTTCCCGCCTCGCGCTTGAAGCAGGTGGACCAGAAGAATCGGCTGGCCGAGCTGTTCGAGCAATGCGTGGCAGACTGCACTCGGCAAAGCACGAGTCTGCATGTGCAGGACCGCGCGCTGCGCGAAGAATTCATGGAGCGGATCCTGCGCCTGCGCGCGGCGATGGACGAGAACATCGTCCGCCTGCGCGCGGCGATCGAAGCCTCCAACCGGCGCATCGAGGCCGTGATGCAGGCGATCCGCGAGCAGATCGCGACTGTCTCGCCCTATGCCGCCAGCGGCCGCCGCACCACGCGCGCGGTGTCCTGCGGCACCAATGTGCGGGCTTGAAGCGCCGGAGCGCGATTTGATCGCGCGCCGGCTTTTTGGATTGAGCATGATCGTTCCGGAACACCGGTATCATTTTCCCGGATCGTGCTTTGGTGAGTGGAGGTCAATTTGTCGCTCAATAGCGCAGCACTTATCGCCTTTAGCGGCCTTTCGGCGGCGCAGGTGCAGATCAGCATTGCGTCGTCGAACATCTCGAACGCCGACACCACAGGCTACACCGAAGAAATCGCCGATCAGGAAGCCACGGTCACCGGGGGCACCGGCAGCGGCGTCGAAATCACCGGCATTTCCACCAATGTGGACCAGCTCCTGTTGAAGTCGCTGATCGGCGCGACCTCGGATCTCGGCTCTGCCGACACCACCAACAACTACCTGACCGAGCTCGATGACCTCTATGGCACCGTCGACGGCTCGTCGAGCTCGAGCAGCACCACGACCGGCAACTCGCTCGCCAATACGCTTGCCTCGTTCGAATCGGCGCTGTCCTCGCTGGCCGCGACCCCGTCCAGCTCTTCGCTGCAGGCGAGCGCGCTGCAGGCGCTCAACGACGTGACGACGCAGTTGAACCAGACCTCCAGCGGCATCCAGACCCTGCGCGCCAATGCCGACCAGGACATCGCCTCCTCGGTGCAGAGCGTGAACACGGACCTGCAGCAGATCGCGAGCCTGAATGCCGAGATCAAGCAGGAGGCGGCCTCCGGCCAGTCGACCGCGGATCTCGAGGACCAGCGCAATACTGCGCTTCAAGACATCGCCTCGAAGATGAACGTCAGCTACTACACGACGTCGAGCGGCGATCTGCAGGTCTATACCGGCAGCGGCCAGGCGCTGGTCGACGCTTCCGGGGCACACACGATCAGCTACACGGCCGCATCCGACGTGACCTCCTCGACGACTTACGCCTCCGGCGGCTTCTCCGGCATCACCGTGAACGGCGTCGATATCACCTCGCAGATCACCTCGGGCAAGATCGGCGCGCTGATCACGCTGCGCGACGACACGCTGCCGGCGGCGCAATCCCAGCTCGACGAGCTCGCCCAGCAGCTCACCTCCAGCGTGAACGCCGTCTCCAACCAGGGCACCTCGGTGCCGCCGCCGACCAGCCTGACCGGGACCACCAGCGTGACCAGCACGACAGCGTTTTCGGGTACTGGCACCGTGCGCATCGCCGCGGTCGATTCCAGCGGCAATCTTATATCCTACGAAGACCTCAATCTCGCTTCCTACACCACGGTCGGCAGCCTCGTCACCGCCATCAACGGCATTTCCGGCCTGTCGGCCTCGATCAATTCCAGCGGCCAACTCGTGGTCTCCGCGACCGGCTCGGGTGACGGCGTCTCCGTCAACGAGATGACGAGTTCGGTTGGTTCGAGCGGCGAGGGCTTCTCGGATTATTTCGGCCTCAACGATCTTCTCACGGGTACCAACGCCTCGGATATCGCCGTCCGCAGCGACCTACTCGACGGCTCGGCAGCATTGCCGACCGCGGCTTTGTCGTCGGCGACCACGCTGACGCCCGGCAGCTCGGTTCTGTCGTCGGGTTCGCAAACCATCGTCAACGATCTCGATAACGCCATGACCGGCTCGACGAGCTTTGCTGCCGCAGGCGGCCTTGCCGCTACGACCGGCTCGTTCGCCAATTATGCCGCATCGATCGTCTCCTATGTCGCGACCCAGTCGTCGCAGGCGTCCTCGACCTACACGGCGAAGGAGACTGCGCAGTCGACCTATTCCAGCTCGCTGTCCTCGGAATCGGGCGTCAATCTCGACCAGGAGTCGGCGCGGCTGAGCTCGCTGCAGAACGAATATTCCGCGGCCGCCGAGCTGATTACGGCCATCGAGCAGATGTTCTCGTCGCTGATCACGGCGATGCAGGACGGCTAGCAATAGTTCCTCCCACCGCCAACGGGAGAGCGAAAAAGTAAACTGCGCTCTGGAGCAGGAGAGCCTTTATGGAAATGCGTGTTGCGACCTTTGCGCTGTCGGACCAGATGATCACGGCCGCGCTGCGGACGCAGTCGATCATGGCCAATGAGCAGATCCAGGAATCCTCTGGCGTCACGTCTGAGGATTTTGCCGGCTACGGCTCGGACACTCAGAGTATCGTCAATCTGCAAGTCTCGGTAACGCGGGCGCAGACTTATATCGATGCGGCGACGCAGGCCGACAGCAAGGTCCAGGTGATGTATTCGGCGGTCGGATCGGTCAGCACGCTGATCACCAACCTGCGCAGCCAGCTTACCGCTGCTACGACCGGCAGCAGCACCGACACGGCGTCGCTGATCTCTTCTGCCCAGGACATGTTGCAGGAGATGGGCTCGATTCTCAACACGCAATATGACGGTCAATATGTCTTCTCCGGCGCCAGTACCTCGACGGCGCCCGTTAATCTCACGGGTTTCGACTCCGGCACCGGATCGCTGTCCACCGCCAACACCAGCTACTACCAGGGCGACGACGAGATCGCCTCGGTGCGCGTCGCCGACGACCAGAGCGTGGACTATGGCGTGACCGCGGACAACTCTGCCTTCGAGCAGGTGATGCGGGTGTTGAGATACATCGCCAACAGCACCTCGCTGTCGTCCTCCGACATCAGCTCGGCGCTCAATCTGGCAAGCAGCGCGCTCGACGCCACCTCGATCGTCCAGTCAAAGCTTTCGGATGCCTCCTCGCAGATCGAGAGCGCCAGCTCACAACAGACCGACTACAAGAACTATGCCTCCACCCTTGGAAGTGACCTCACCAGCGTCGATGTCGCGGCCGTTACCGCGCAGCTGTCGACCTATCAGTCGCAACTGGAAGCGTCTTATGCAGCAATCTCCAAGATCGATAGCATGAGTCTGGCAAGCTATCTGAAGTGAAGGCTGTCTCGACCCGATTGATCAAACCTTCGGCACCTGCCACTTCTGTGGCGGCGGCGTATAGTTCACGAAGCGCTTGACCATCGGCTCGATCTCGTTCTCGATCACCAGCATATCGAGATAGCGCTCGCCCATGAAGCCCTCCGCGACGATTCTCTGCATCATCGCGATCAGCGGGCCGAAATAATCGGCGACATTGAGCAGGCCGCACGGCTTGCGGTGGACGCCGAGTTGCGCCCAGGTCCACTGCTCGAAAAACTCGTCCAGCGTGCCGGCCCCTCCGGGCAGTGCGACGAAGGCATCGGCGAGATCGGCCATCATGGTCTTGCGCTGGTGCATGGTCTCGACCACGTGCAGCTCGGCCAGACCCGCATGCGCGATCTCGCGTTCGACCAGCGCCCGCGGCACGACGCCTGCGACATGTCCACCGGCTACGATTGCGGCATCGGCCACCGCACCCATCAGCCCAACCCTGCCGCCGCCATAGACGAGTTTGAGGCCCGCTTTCGCGAGCGCAGTTCCGACAGAGACGGCGGCCCGTTCATAGGCGGGATTCCGCCCGACATTCGAGCCGCAAAAGACGCAAACCGCCTTCATGCCGGTCACCTCCTGCCATTGCTGCATCCGACTCGCCTGCGGACGGCATCACCTAGCATTTGAATCCTCGCCTAATGATGACGGTTGGCACAGGCTCGCCTTGTTCGGATCGGCAGCGCGTGGTGATTCGTTCTCACCGTCTGCTGCCGACCTCGTCGATATGCTCCAAGAGATCGGCCGGATCCTCATAGACGCGGATGGCGCCGGCCTGGCGCAGTTCGTCGGCACCATAGCCGCCGCTCAAGAGCCCGACGCCGAGCGCGCGGCAGCGGGTGGTGGCGAGCATGTCCCAGATGCTGTCGCCGACCACGATCGCGCGCTCGATCTCGGCATCGAGCCGCGCGCTCGCTGCGAGAAACAGGTCAGGATCGGGTTTGGCGTATTTGACCTGGTCGCGGGTGACGACGGGCACGCGGTCCGGATCGACACCGAGTGCCGCGAGATTGACGGCGGCGGTCTCCATCCGCCCGCTGGTCGCGATCGCCCAGGGTATTTGCGAGTCCGTTAGCCAGGCGAGCAGTTCGCGCGCGCCGGGGAGGGGCCGGATCTCGCGGCCCAGCCGGTTATAGGCTTCAGTATGCGCGCGCCGCAGCCGTTCGATCCGCTCGGGATCGATGTCGCAGCCGGTCTCCCGCAACAGCTGGTTGGTGAAGAGCCCGCCGCTCATGCCGACTTTGCGATGGATGCGCCAGACCGAGAGCTCGATGTTCTCCGCATCGAGCGCGGCCTTCCAGGCCAGCACATGCTGATAGACGCTGTCGACCAGCGTGCCGTCCAGGTCGAACAGAAATACGGTCTCAATGCGCATGAGGAAGGTCTCCTATGTTCCGTGAGGCCTGCGCCATTAACGCGCGGTCGCCATCGTTGCTCCAAGACTATCAGAAATGATTGACGCTCAATTGTCGCGCGCTCCTCTCCGTCGTCCCAGCGAAAGCCAGGACGACGATGGGGCGCAAAACACCGCGATCAATATGTGATCGGCATCGATCGATGCTGGAAGAAAATTGGACCGGCTAAATCCACTTTCCTATAGCATAGGTTGAAGCCTGGCCGCGAGTCGCGGACCGGGCGTCTTTCTGGGGAGGCAAATCGTGAGCATTACACGTCGGACCATTCTCGCAGGCGCCGGCGCAGCCGCCGCATCCGCTATCGCCAGCCGCGCGATGGCGCAGTCCTTCGCGTTCAAGCCGAACCAGCGCTATCCGGACCCGGCTGTCGAAATCCTCGATCCGAGCTTTGCGAAATACAGGCTCTACAGCTCAACGCTGGAGCAGGTCGCAAGCGGCACGCGCTGGGCGGAAGGACCGGTGTATTTCCCTGATGGCGGTTACCTGCTGGTCAGCGACATTCCCAACAACCGCATCATGAAATACAGCGAGAAAGACGGCAGCTTCACCGTTTTCCGCAGTCCCTCGAACTACGCCAACGGCAACACTCGCGATCGCCAGGGACGGCTCGTCACCTGCGAGCATTCGGTGACGCGGCGGATCACCCGCACCGAGAAGAACGGCAAGATCACGGTGCTCGCCGACAGTTTTGAAGGCAAGCGGCTGAACGCGCCGAACGACATCGTGGTGAAGTCGGACGACACCATCTGGTTCACCGATCCGCTCTTCGGCATCCTCGGTGACTGGGAAGGTTTCAAGGCAAAGCCCGAGCAGGCCAACACCAACGTGTTCCGGATCGGCACCGACGGCAAGCTGACCGCCGTGATCACCGACCTTGTCAATCCGAACGGTCTTGCCTTCTCGCCGGACGAGAAGAAGCTCTATGTGGTGGAATGGAAGGGCACGCCCAACCGCAGCATCTGGAGCTATAACGTCGCTGCCGACGGCAGCGTCTCGAACAAGGTGAAGTTGATCGATGCGGCCGACCAGGGCGCGCTCGACGGTTTTCGCGTCGACCGCGACGGCAATCTCTGGTGCGGCTGGGGCAGCAACGGCGCGCTGCAGTCGGAGCCGACCGAGGTCAACGGTCACAAGGTCCATCAGCTCAAGGGCAAGTCGGAAGATCTCGACGGCGTGATGGTGTTCAACCCGCAGGGTAAGCCGATCGGTTTCATCCGTCTGCCCGAGCGCTGCCCGAATCTGACTTTCGGCGGGCCGAAGGGCAACCGGCTCTACATGGCGTCGTCGCACTCGCTCTACGCGCTCTATGTCGAGGCGCACGGCGCGACTTGAGCCGGGCAGCTGGGTAGAGCGAAGCGAAACCCACCACCTTCGTCCGGTCTTCGCCGGGACGACTTTTCAGGTCACCGGCGCGGGATTGAAGAGCGTGAGATCGTTGTGAATGCCCCAGCGGTCCGACCAGACCTTGGTGCGGCCCGATGCGACGTCGAGGATGAGGCGGAACAATTCCCAGCCGGCTTCCTCGATCGTCATCTCGCCGGTGGCGATGCGGCCGGCGTCGAAATCGATCAGGTCCTTCCAGCGCCGCGCAAGCTCGCTGCGGGTCGCAACCTTGATGACGGGAGCGGCCTGCAAGCCGTAGGGCGTGCCGCGGCCGGTGGTGAACACCTGCAGCGTCATGCCGGAGGCAAGCTGCAGTGTGCCGCAGATGAAGTCGGACGCAGGCGTCGCCGCAAACAGCATGCCCTTCTGCCGCGCCTTTTCGCCCGGCGAAAGCACGCCGGCTATCGGGCTCGAGCCCGACTTGACTATCGAGCCGAGCGACTTCTCGACAATATTGGCAAGCCCGCCCTTCTTGTTGCCCGGTGTGGTGTTGGCGCTGCGGTCGCTGCCGCCGCGGGCGAGATAGGCATCGTACCAGGCCATCTCGCGCACCAGCGCGCGGCCGACATCCTCGTTGACGGCGCGGCGCGTCAGAAGCTGGATCGCGTCGCGCACTTCGGTGACTTCGGAGAACATCACGGTCGCGCCGGCGCGCACCAGGAGATCGGCCGCGAAGCCAACGGCGGGATTGGCGGTCACGCCCGAGAAGGCGTCGCTGCCGCCGCATTGCAGGCCGATGACAAGATCGGACGCGGGGCAGATTTCGCGCTTGCGCTGGTTGAGCACTTTAAGCCGCGCATCGGCCATTGCGAGGATGCCGTCGACGATGGCGCCAAAACCTTCGAAGGCCTCGTCCTGCATGCGCACGATCGAATTGTCGATGCCCTCAGGCAGCAGGCGCTCTGGGCTGAGCTTCTCGCAGCCGAGGCCGACCACCATGACCTCGCCGCCGAAATTCGGATTGAGCGCGAGGTTCTGCAGGGTGCGGATCGGCACCACCGCGTCGGGCGCAGTGATCGCAACGCCGCAGCCATAGGCATGGGTAATCCCCAACACGTCGTCGACGTTAGGGTATTTCGGCAAGAGCTCGCTGCGAATGCGCTTGATGGCATAGTCCAGTGTGCCGGCCACGCATTGCACCGAGGTCGAGATGCCCAGAATATTCTTGGTGCCGACCGATCCGTCCCGATTGCGGTAGCCCTCGAAGTTGTAGCCTTCGAGCGGCGGCAAAGCCTGTGGCACGGCGGTTGCGATCTCGAGATTGTCGAGCGAAGGCGCCGCCGGCATGCGGATGCGCGCCTCGTCCACCCATTCGCCGGCGCGGATCGGGGTGGCCGCATAACCGATCACCTCGCCATAGCGCAGGATCGGCGCGTTCTCGGCGATGTCGACCAGCGCGGTCTTGTGGCCCTGCGGCACGAAGCTCTTCAGCTCCAGCCCGCACGCGAAGCGAGAGCCCGCGGGCAGGCCGAAATCGTTGACCACGATCGCGACATTGTCGCGCTCGTTGAGCTTGATGTAGCGGGGCTGCTCGACTGCCATGGTCGCATGCTTCATGCGCGCTGCTCCCTCTCAGACCGGATAGGTATAGGCGGTCTTGACGGTCGTATAAAACTCCTTGGCATAGGCGCCCTGTTCGCGCGCGCCATAGCTCGAGCCTTTGCGGCCGCCGAACGGCACGTGGTAGTCTACGCCGGCGGTCGGCAGGTTGACCATCACCATGCCGGCCTCGCTGTTGCGCTTGAAATGCGAGGAATATTTCAGGCTGGTGGTGCAAATGCCCGCGGCAAGTCCGAACTCCGTGTCGTTGGCGATTGCGAGAGCCTCGTCGTAGTTCTTGGCCCGGATCACGCAGGCGACCGGTCCAAAAATCTCCTCGCGCGCGATGCGCATGGTGTTCGTGGCCTCGGTGAAAAGCGCTGGCTGCAGATAGAAGCCGGGCGTCTCGCGGTTCAACAGCTCGCCGCCCCAATAGAGCCGCGCGCCTTCGTCCTTGCCGATCTTCAGGTACCGCAGGTCCTGGTCGAGCTGGCTCTGGTCGACCACTGGACCGATCTGCACGCCGGGCTTGAGCGCATCGTCGACCTGCAGGCCCTTCAGCCGCTCGGCCATCGCTTCGACGAAACGGTCGTGGATGCCTTCGGTGACGATGAGCCGCGAGGACGCGGTGCAGCGCTGTCCCGTGGAGAAATAGGCGCCGTTGGTGGCAGCTTCGACTGCGACCTTCAGATCTGCATCGTCGAGCACGACGAGCGGATTCTTTCCGCCCATCTCGAGCTGGAATTTCTTCATCGCGGGCGAGAGCACGCAGGCCTGCGCGATCTTGCGCCCCGTCGCCACCGAGCCGGTAAACGAGATCGCGGCGACGTCCTGGTGCTCAAGCAGGGTCTGGCCGACCACCGAGCCGGAGCCGACCACGAGGTTGAATACGCCGGTGGGTAGGCCGGAGCGCGCAATGATCTCGGAGAGCGCATGCGCCGAGCCGGGCACGAGCTCAGCGGGCTTGAAGACGACGGTGTTGCCGTAGCAGAGCGCGGGCGCGATCTTCCAGGCGGGGATCGCGATCGGAAAATTCCAGGGCGTGATCATGCCGACGACGCCGACCGGCTCGCGGGTGATTTCGACCTCGAGATTGGGGCGCACCGAGGGGCCCTTCTCGCCGGAGAGCCGCAGCGCTTCGCCGGCGAAGAATGCAAAGATCTGTCCGGCGCGCGCAGCTTCGCCGATGCCCTCGGGCAGCGTCTTGCCTTCCTCGCGCGACAACAGGCGCCCGAGCTCTTCCTTCCGCGCCAGGATCTCGGCCGAGATCTTGTTCAGCGCGTCATAGCGCTCCTGCGGCGTCGAGCGCGACCAGGCCGGGAAGGCGGCCTTCGCGGCGGCGATGGCCTTTTCCGTCTGGGCCCGGTCGCCGCGGGCATATTCGCCGACGACGTCATGGGTGTTGGAGGGGTTGATGTTCTTGGTGATGCCAGAGCCGTCGACCCAATCGCCGGCGATGAAGTTTTTAAGGATGGCTGACATGTGCACCTCCAGAGCTTCTTGTCTATCGTACGAGGCAGGGCCGCTTGTCGTCAAAGGTCCAGCTGGGGATCAGGAACTGCATGGCGATGGCGTCATCGCGCGCACCGAGCCCGTGCTTCTTGTACAGCGCATTCGCGGCCTCGATTCCCGTGCGATCGATCTCGATGCCGAGGCCCGGGCGGTCGGGGATAGCGATCTTGCCGTCCCTGATCTTGAGTGGCTCCTTGGTCAGCGCCTGGCCGTCCTGCCAGATCCAGTGGGTGTCGATTGCGGTGACCTTGCCCGGTGCTGCGGCGCCGACATGGGTGAACATGGCGAGCGAAATGTCGAAATGGTTGTTGGAGTGTGACCCCCAGGTCAGACCGTTGTCGCGGCAGGTCTGTGCCACGCGCACCGAGCCCTGCATGGTCCAGAAATGGGGATCGGCCAGCGGAATATCGACCGCGCCGAGCCGCAGCGCATGCGACAGTTGCCGCCAGTCGGTTGCGATCATGTTGGTCGCAGTCGGCAAGCCGGTGGCGCGGCGGAACTCCGCCATGATCTCGCGGCCCGAAAAGCCTGCTTCGGCGCCGCAGGGGTCTTCGGCATAAGCGAGAATGCCGTGCATGTCCTTGCAGAGCCTGATCGCCTCGTCGAGCGACCACGCGCCGTTCGGGTCCAGCGTCACCCGTGCCTGGGGGAAACGTTTTGCGATCGCGGTAACGGCTTCGATTTCGGCTTCGCCGCGCAGCACGCCACCCTTCAGCTTGAAATCGGCGAAGCCGTAATGATCGTGCGTTGCTTCCGCGAGCCGCACCACGGCCTCAGGTGTCATCGCTTCCTGGTGGCGCAGACGGAACCAGTCGATCTTCTCATCGTCGCCGGCGACGTAAGGCAGGTTGGTCTTGCGGCGGTCGCCGACGAAGAACAGATAGCCCAGCGTCTCGACCTGATCGCGCTGCTGGCCTTCGCCGAGCAGAGCGGCGACGGGAAGCCCGAGATGCTGGCCGAGCAGGTCGAGCAGCGCGGATTCCACTGCCGTCACGGCGTGGATCATTACGCGCAGATCAAAAGTCTGCTTGCCGCGGCCGCCCGCATCGCGGTCGGCGAATTTGGTGCGGATGGCGGCGAGGATGTTGTTGCAGGCGCCGATGGTCTCGCCGATCACGAGATCGCGGGCATCCTCGAGCGTCTGCCGGATTTTTTCACCACCCGGCACCTCACCAAGGCCAGTATGGCCGGAATTGTCGGTGAGGATGAGGATGTTGCGGGTGAAGAACGGCGCGTGCGCGCCGCTCAGATTGAGGAGCATGCCGTCGCGTCCCGCGACTGGGATCACCTGCATGTCAGTGACGCGAGGCGCGCCGGACACTCCGGCGCCGATCGCTTGCGACATCATCTGCTCCTCCCGTTGCGCCGCTTGGTCTGCGACTTATTCTGCGGCTTGCATCGCGGAAGCGCCCGTCGGCAGCTTCTTCACCAAGGCGGTAAGTTCCGCCATCTCCTCTTCGGTCAGGTCGGTCAGCGGCGGACGGACGGGACCGGAATTGCGGCCGATCACCTTCACGCCGGCCTTGATGATCGACACCGCATAGCCCTTCTTGCGGTTACGTATCTCGACCAGCGGCAGAATGAAATCCTTCAATCCTGCATGGATGGTGCGATGGTCGCGCCGGCGCACCGCGGCATAGAACTGGATCGCGAATTCCGGCACGAAGTTGAACACCGCCGAGGAGTAGGTGGTAACGCCCATGTCGAGATAAGGCAGCGCAAAGGTCTCTGCCGTCGGCAGGCCGCCGATATAGGTGAGGCGGTCGCCGAGTTTGGTGTAGACGCGGGTCATCAGCTCGATGTCGCCGATGCCGTCCTTGTAGCCGACGAGGTTCGGGCACCGCTCGGCGAGCCGCGCCAGCGTGTCGGGCTGCAGGATGGCATTGTCGCGGTTGTAGACGATGACGCCGAGTTTTGTCGCGGCGCAGACCGCTTCGACATGCGCGGCGAGACCTGCCTGCTCGGAATGGACGAGATAGGGTGGCAGCAGCAGGAGGCCGTCGGCGCCGGCCTTTTCGGCGCCGATCGCGATCTCGCGCGCAATCGCCGTGCCATAGCCGGTGCCGGCGAGCACGGGCACGCGGCCCCTGGTTTCGTCGACGGCGACCGCAACCACCTGCGGGACCTCGGCAGGCGTCAGCGAGAAGAACTCACCGGTGCCGCCGGCGGCAAACAGGCCTGCGACGTCATAGCCGCACAGCCAGTCCATGTTGGCGCGATAGGTCGACTCGTCGAAGGAAAAGTCTGGCTTGAAAGGGGTCACGGGAAAGGACAGGAGGCCGCTGCCGATACGCGCGGCCATCTCCTGCGGGGTCATGTTGCTCACGGCGCCACTCCGGTTTTCAGGAACCAACGCGGGCGGTCAGGAAAAGCCTCGCGTCACGCCTTTTTCTAGAAAACGGTTCGATGCGCGTCCAAGCCAATCACTGTATCGAACGATACGCGATCAGCATCAATCCTTGACCTCTGCGCTGGCGATGCTACCGGCGATCTCAATCAGCGACGGCAGCAGCGGGTTCTCTTGCTCGCGCGGCCAGACCAGAAAGAGCTCGACCGGGGCCGGGGCGCGCAGCTTCAAAGGCCGCAGTCGCACGTCGGCGATCTTGAGGCTCGCGGCAGCGTTCGGGACGATCGCAAGCCCCAGCCCTGCGCGCACCATGGCGAGGATGGAATGGATCTGACTCATATGCTGGACATAGCGTGGCAGCACTTCCGCGCGCGAAAACTGCGTAACCAGCAGGTCATGGAAGTAGCGCGCCTCGTAGGGCGAATACATGATGAAAGGCTGGCCGTCGAAATCCTTGATCGACACCGTCTCGGATGTCGCAAGCGGATGCTTTTTCGGAATGGCCGCGATCAGCGGCTCGGCCAGCACGCGGCGGCTGGCGAGTTCGGGCCGTGCGATCGGCGGACGCAACAATCCGGCATCGATCTGCCCGGAGGCGAGCGCCTCGAATTGGTCGCCGGAGACCATCTCCTTGAGCGAGAAGTCGACCTCCGGAAGCTTTGCGCGGCACGCCGCGATCAATTCCGGCAAATAGCCATAGGCGGCGGCCGCGGTGAAGCCGATCTTGAGCGATCCGGTTTTGCCCTTGGCAATGCGTTGCGCGACCTGCGAGGCGCTTTCGGCCAATTTGAGAATGCGCCGCGCCTCGGGCAGGAAACTGCGCCCCGCTGGCGTCAGCCGCACCGAGCGGCTGGTGCGCTCCAGAAGCGGCGCGTCGATGATGTGCTCGAGCACCTGGATCTGGCGGCTCAGCGGCGGCTGAGTCATGTTGAGCCGCGCCGCCGCCCGGCCGAAATGCAGCTCTTCCGCCACCGTGACAAAACAGCGGAGCTGGTTGAGGTCGAACATCGATGCGTGTCCGGAATAGACGAGGCGCTTGTATGGCCTTTCTAGCATCGATCCCCCCAAAGACAAGGACGGCGGCGGGGCGCCGCCGTTATGAGTTAACGAAGTAGCGGCCTCAGGAGGGCCGCAGCTGGACCCGCTCGATCTTTCCGACGATGACGAGGTAGGCGAACGCCGCGACCAGCGCATTGGCGCCGACAAAGACCAGCGCACCGGCAAAGGAACCGGTGGCGGCCAGGATGTAGCCGATCACGATCGGCGTGGTGATGCTCGAGAGATTGCCGCAGGTGTTGAACAGGCCGCCGGAAATGCCACCGGCCTCCTTCGGCGAGGTGTCGGAGACCACCGCCCAGCCGAGCGCGCCGATACCCTTGCCGAAGAAGGCGAGTGCCATCAGGCCGACGACCATGGCCTGGCTGTCGACATAATTGCAACCGATGATCGCCATCGACAGCAGCATGCCGCCGACGATCGGCACCTTGCGAGCCAAAGTCAGCGAATTGGTCTTCCTCAGGATGTAGTCGGAGATGACACCGCCCAGCACGCCGCCGATGAAGCCGCACAGCGCCGGCAGCGTGGCGACAAAGCCGGCCTGCAGGATATTCAACCCGCGCTCCTTCACCAGATAGACCGGGAACCAGGTCAGGAAGAAATAGGTCAGCGTATTGATGCAATATTGGCCGAGATAGACGCCGAGCATCATGCGGTTGGACAACAGCTGCCGCAAATGATCCCATTTCGGGCCGCCGTCTTTGATGCGGGCATCCTGCGGGCCGTCGAGGTCGACCAGTGCGCCGCCGTCCCTGATGTAGTCGAACTCGGCCTCGTTGATCGCAGGGTGATCCTTCGGGCCATACATCGTCTTGATCCAGACGATGCCCACGATGAGAC